>Ga0325410_1005366_pt1 | contig 14142 bp, 13 predicted proteins | sample PopdelMetagenome_16_FD_206182 | JGI IMG/M metagenome (GOLD analysis project Ga0325410, IMG submission 206182) | Populus deltoides microbial communities from Bellville, Georgia, United States - Xylem-PdIQD-R3 | ecosystem: Host-associated > Plants > Phyllosphere > Stem > Wood/Secondary xylem... | reverse complement strand
ATCCAAAATTCTAATTATCTTGTGCAACACATCTAAAATATTTCAAAATCAAGCATGAATAGTGGAAAATATACATGCTAAAAATTCCCTTATCAAATACCCCCAAACTTGAATGTTTGTTTGTCCTCAAGCAAAAAGGAAACCATGAAAGCAGAGGGCTAAACGCTTATGATAAGTTTAGCTTTCACATTTAAATGGCTTCCTCGTGCAACATTCATTTCTTGACTTAGCTCATAGACAATATTAGATAATGGAAAACTAAGCATTCTTACTCTTTGTGGAGATCATTGTACAAACTTCCAACTCATTCATATGTTTTATATGTTTAGCATTTTTGAATTGTACACAATCATTCTGCCATCACCTTTTTTCACTCATACAAACTTTGGGAGTAACAACACACTTTCACTTGTCTTTTGACAAAGGCGATTTTTTTTTTAAATTTATCACTTGTCTTTTGACGCGAATACAAACATTTATGATGAATGCACCCAGTTACTTAACATGTCACAAACTTAAAATGCATTTGCATACTCATATTTTAAGTTGTCGTTTGAAGTAAAAGTAAACATTTGTGATGAATACTCCTAGTTACTAAGCAACTCAAACCATTGGAGAGATACATATCATATACTTATTCATTCACTTTCATACTTATTATCACTCTTTGTTTTAATATTTTGCTCAAAGGGTAATAATAAGAAAGAAATTGCACACTTATCTTTTATGCATAACTACACAATTCACATGACTTTTCTAGAAAAGTGTACTTCAATAATCCCAAAGAAAATAATCATGCTTAATCCAACTTTATAAGATATTATTTGCTCTCAGCCAAGGAATATCATAGATACATAATGAAGCACCTAAAAATGTCAAAGTTGGTCTTAAATGCATATCACTTTACACCCTCTGTTTTCATAGTCCTAGTATGCAATGTCTTTCATAGTCAAAGCATACAATGTCTCCCCCAAACTTAAATACCATATTGTCCTTAATGGAAAAACAAAGAATAGAAAGGCTTATGAATACTTCTTTTTGACTATGTGGGTGTGAGTTTGCTGTTGCTCCTGGTTATTTGCTTGTATGATCCATCCCTGCACAACTCAATGAAATGAATAAGGTTTTTTTTTTAATGGGTTGTCTCCCAATCAGCGCTTAGTTATAGTCATTAGCTTGACCTTTCATTTTGCTAAGATGAAGTGAGAGGGATATAATCCCTTTTTCCAATTGACTCTCCAGTCCTATAATGCTTCAGACGGTGCCCATTCACTGTGAATGTTCCTTTTTCATCATGAGTGACCTCTACTGCTTCATAAGGAAATACCTTCGCAACTATAAATGATCCTGACCACCGTGATTTAAGTTTACTAGGAAACAAGCGGAGCCGTGAATTGAAGAGTAATACCTGTTGACCAGGGACAAACTCCTTACGTACAATGTGTTTGTCATGCCATGCCTTGGTTCTTTCCTTGTATATCTTGGCATTCTCATAGGACTCATTGTGAAATTCATTCATCTCATTAAGTTGCAGGATTCTTTTCTCACCTGCAACCTGCAGATCTATGTTCAGTTGTTTCATTGCCCGGTATGCCTCATGGTATAATTCAACAAGAAGAGGACATGATTTCCCAAAACCTAATCGATACAGAGACATTCCCAATGGTGTTTTAAATGTTGTTCGATATGCCCATAATGCATCATCTAGCTTTGTTGCCCAATCTTTCCGAGAATTACATACTGTTTTTTCTAGGATCTGCTTCACCTCTATATTTGATACCTCTGTTTGGCCATTTGTCTGAAGATGATAAGCCAACGCTCTTTTGTGTCTGACTCCATACTTAGATAACAGTGCTTCAAACTGCTTGTTGCAAATATGAGTTCTTTCATCACTGATATGGTTCTAGGAGTACCAAATCAGGTAAAGATGTTCTTCTGTAGAAAATTAAGTACCACCTTACCATCATTTATAGGCGTTGCAATTGCCTATATCCACTTTGATACATAATCCACTGCTAAGAGAATGTATTTGTTGTTGTAGGATGAAGGAAAAAGTCTCATGAAATTGATGCCCCAAACGTCAAATAATTCAACTTCTAGGATATTCTGCAGTGGCATTTCATTTCGTCGAGATATATTCCTAGTATGCTAACATCTATCACAAGCAGTAAGAAAGGCATGAGCATCTTTAAACATAGTGAGCCAATAAAAACCAGACTGCAGAACTTTGGCTGCAGTGCATTGCGCTCCAAAGTGTCCCCCATATTCAAGTGTGTGGCAATGCTTCAGTATATTTGTCATTTCCTCTTCTGGAACGCACCTCCTAATGACTTGATCTGCATAGTGCCAATAGAGTATCGGCTCCTCCCAGAAGTAATGTTTGACTTTAGCAAGAAATTTCATCTTTTGTTGGTAAGAAAAATTTGGCGGGATGATCCTACCTACAAGAAAGTTGACATAATCTGCATACCAGGGAATGAACCTATTAGTGGAACTGCTACGATTCTTTCATCAGGAAAGCTTTTATTTATAATCATGAATTTAGGCTCCAACTGCTGTGTCAATTTCAGCTGTGAAAGATGATCTACCACCACGTTCTCAGTCCCCTTTTTATCTTTAATTTCAACATCAAATTCTTGCAGTAACAAGATCCAACGGATGAGTCTAGGCTTGGCATCTTTCTTAGACACTAGGTGTCTAATTGCAGCATGATCAGTATACTCCAGCACCTTGTTTCCCATCAGGTAAGGCCGAAACTTATCAAACGCATAGACCATAACAAACAACTCTTTCTCGGTTGTGGTATAATTGAGCTGGGCATCGTTGAGTGTTCTGCTGGCATAGTATATGATGTGAAACACATTATTTTTCCGCTGCTCCAACTGCATAATCACTTGCATCACACATCAGCTCAAATGGTTTCTCCCAATCTGGTGCAATTACAATAGCAGCTGTCACTAATCTCTCTTTCAACAGCATAAAAGTTGTCTTGCATTCCTCATCACACTAAAACTTTGTGTCTTTTAGCAGCATATTGCATAACGGTTTGGATATTTTAGAGAAGTCTTTGATGAACCTCCTATAAAATCCCGCATGGCCAAGGAAACTCCTCATTCCTTTTACTGTAGTTGGTGGCAGAAGCTTGTCTATTGCCTCAATTTTAGATCTGTCTACTTCTATTCCTTTTTCTGAAATCCGGTGCCCCAACACTATACCTTTCTTTACCATGAAGTGACATTTTTCCCAGTTCAATATCAAGTTTGTCTTTTCACAACGCTCCGAAACCAACACCAACTTTGCCAGGCAGTCATCGAAAGAAGTTCCAAATACAAAAAAGTCATCTATGAAGACCTCAATGATTTGCTCCACCATATTTGAAAAGATAGCCATCATGCACCTCTGAAAGGTAGCTGGTGCATTACACAACCTAAAAGGCATTCTTCTGAAAGCAAAAGTACTATAAGGGCAAGTGAAAATGGTCTTCTCTTGGTCCTCAGATGCGATGGCTATTTGGTTGTATCCTGAATAACCTTTTAAGAAACAATAGTATTTATGCTCGGCGCATCTGATCAATGAATGGTAGGGGGAAGTGATCTTTGCAAGTTGCCTTGTTGAGCTTTCAGTAATCCATGCAAATCCTCAATCCAGTTACCGTTCTAGTAGGTATCAATTTATCATCTGCACCCTTTACCACTATCATTCCTCCTTTCTTTGGCACAACTTGAACTAGGCTCACCCATGAGCTGTCAGAGATTGGATAAATAACATCAGCATCTAACCATTTCAGAACTTCTTTTCGGACTACCTCTTTCATGGTCGGGTTAAGCCTTCTCTAATGTTCTACTGTTGGCTTGACTTCATCCTCTAATAGAATTTTATGCATGCAAATGGAGGGACTGATGCCTTTAATATCTGTCAATACCCACCCGAGAGCTGCCTTATGTTTTCTCAACACCCTCAACAATTTTTCTTCCTCTGTTTTGGACAGCTTTGCAGAGACTATCATAGGATAGGTGGAAGCTTCTCCAAGATATGCATACCGAAGGTGCTCTGGCAGAGGTTGCAATTCCAGAACCGATGCATATTCACTGGTTGATTTTATTTTTGATGGTGCTTATCTCAAATCTTCAAAGTATCTTCTGCGGTTAGGTTCAAAAAAATCCATCCAACATGTCTATTCTGCTATCTCAGCATCCTCCTCCAGTACATTATTTACCAAACATGCTTCCAACAGGTCAGTTGGAAGCTTGACCTTGTCATTAATTAAGGTGTCCACCACTTGAATATTGAAGCAACTCTCCCCCATATCTGGCTGTTTAATGGCTTTAAACACATTGAAAATCACCTCCTCTTCATTCACCTTTAACCGCAACTCCCTTTTCTTCACAAAAATTAACGCACCTCTAGTGGCCAAGAAAGGCCGGCCAAGCAAGATAGGAATCTTATTATCCTCCTTCATATCTAGTATGATGAAGTCTGCTGGAAAGATGAACTTGCCAACTTTCACCAGTACATCTTCAATTATTCCTCTTGGATGCTTCAGTGACCTGTTAGCTAGCTGCAGTGTTACTGTGGTTGGCCTTGCTTCACCTAAACCAAACTTCTTAAAAATAGATAAAGGCATGAGATTAATACTTGCACCTAAATCATTTAGAGCTTTTTCAAATATAGAGTTTCCAATGGAACATGGTATAGTAAAACTCCCTAGATCCTTAAGTTTAGGAGGCAATTTCTTCTGCAAAATGGCATTACATTCCTTAGTAAAAGCAACAGTCTCATATTCCTCTATCTTTTTTTTTAGAGGATGTCCTTCAGAAATTTCACATAGCTTGGCATTTGTTCAAGAACATCTGCAAAAGGAATATTAATCTGTAATTTTTTAAACACATCAAGAAATTTAGAAAATTGTTTATCAAGTTTATTCCTTTTGAGTCGATGTGGAAATGGAAGTCTTTGTATTATTTCTTGCGTTGGTTCTCGCAGAGGATCAGATTTTTTTATATTTTGAAGTGGTTTAGCCATTTGCTCCTCCTCTTCTTTCCCTGCACTCTTGTTTCCAACAGTCTGCTCCACTTCTTAAGGTTATGGCCTTGCATTGCTTCTTAGGATTAATTTCAATTGTACTTGGTAGATTTCCTTGTTGTCTACCCGTGAGCATTTGGCTAACTGGCCAACTTGAACCTTCAAATTTTGAATTGAAGCTGCTTGGTTCTGTAGATTGGTATTTGTTTCAGTCATGAATCTATTGGTGTTGTTTGCTAATTGTGTTATAGCTTCTTCAAGTCTTGATTTCTCTTTTATGTGCTCACTTGAAGATGGCATGGCTAGATTCTTCATGACAGTTTTGAGAAATTGGGATGATTTCTCTAGCTGGGATTATATGTTACACTGTAGGGGTTGTTCTGCCGATTGTAGTTTGACACAAAATGAGCCTGTTCTGCTTGAGAGAAAGGGTTCCTAACTTGACACTCTTCACTTGTGTGATTTCCATGGTAGAAGTCACACGTTGTATGGATGGCATTTGCTGTCAGTTGAGTGGCTTTTAGTTGTTGCGTCAGTGACTAAACTTGAGTTGTTAATACCGTGATTGCATCAATTTCATGCGCCCCAATAGTCTTCTTCTGTGTGCTTCTTTCATTTGGACACTAGTAATTGTTCATGGCCATTTCTTCCAATAAGTTGTAAGCATCATCCTGTGACTTACTCATAAAAGCCCCTTCTGAAGCTGTATTAATTAGTGTTCTTGTGGAGGCATTCAATCCATTGTAAAAATTCTGCACCTATATCCATTTTGGCAATCCATGGTGAGGGCATCGCTTGAGCAAATCCTTGTATCTCTCCCATGCCTCATACAATGGTTCACTCTCAAGCTGGGCGAAATTAGATATCTCAATGCGTATTTTTGTTATCTTGGCTAGTGGAAAAAATTTAGCAAGGAATTTCTGAGCTAAATCTTCCCAGCTGATAACTGAGTCTGCAGGCATAGAGTTTAACTAGTTCTTCGCTCTATCTCACAGAGAAAATGGAAACAATCTGAGGTGAATGGCATCATCAGTAACACCATTATGCTTAAATGTGTCATAGATTTCCAAGAAACTAGCAATATGGGCGTTAGGATAATCACTTGGTAACCAATAAAACTGAATTGAGGTCTGAATTGAGGTTTGATCTCAAAATTATTGGCCTCAATCCTTGGTTTCCTGATAATAGAACGGATTCCTGTCACCTATGGGAGAGCAAAATCTCTCAATGCCCGTGTGTCTTGCTCAGGATTTTCATTGTCTGCCATGATGTTTGAACTGTTTTGAGTTTCTCACGTTTTCTTTCTTAATCCCCTTGCATTCTCTCAATCTCAGGATTATACAGGAACAACGGCTGGTTTTTATTGCTTCTCATGCACTAGACAACTCACCTAAAGAGCTGAAGGCAAAAGGCAATCAAATTAGATCAAATTTAATTTATATTGATATTATTAGTAATTTTATTTAAAATCCCCGGCAACGACGCCAAAAACTTGTTGGCTAATTTCACAAGTGCACGAATCGTAACAAGTAATAAAGTGATGAGTAGAGTATATAAAAAGGGGTCAATATGTAAAATTTAAAAGATTGGACTATATAAATGCCCATTTTTTCTTCTCTTGGCAGACAACTAGAAACCATAAGAGAGGGGGAGAATTTGTGTGCTTTTTCACTTGTGTTTTTGCTAAGTGCATAAAAAAAAAAGAAGGAGAAGTGTAAATAGATTGATTAAAACTAGTTAAACAATTTAGGGAGGTGAATTGGCGTTTGGAAGTTGTTTTAAAGAAAGAGATTCAAAGCTAAGGTTAAAGGAAAAGGAGAGGAGAAGAGAATTTGAATATCTTGCATCCATCTTTTGAATTCTTATCCATGTAAGTTAAAGAATATATTCAAAGTGATTAATTGTTATAATTATATGTTTTGATGAAGAAATCAAATTGCCATGACTATGTGAAATTAGGAATTTAGGGTGTTAATATTTGAAATGATACAAATTATGAATTAACCATATTAGAAAGTATGAATTATAATTGGGTAAGTGTTTAATTGAAGAGTATAAGAAACAAAACCTCATCCCCTTAACTATTGGTTTTGGCCAACAGAAAAAATTAGAGAATTGGAGAATTTGATGAAATTTTTCGGACATTGTGGGAAATCATAAGTTATAGATGTTAATAGAAAGAATGAATAATAATTTTGCAAAAACTTTGTCACCCTTTTTCTTTATAGATTTTTCAGTCATGGTATAATTTTTTTTTCCTATCAAACCTATTGAAGGGCATCAGATATAATTAAGTCAAGAAATGTGTATCTAGCATTAAGCCGTAACGGTTCAAAATGAAACCGATGAGAAAGATGTGGACCTTTAAGTTGAAAAGAATGTGAAATGTATGAAAAAAAATAGATGAAATGAGATTTTTATCATTTGGTTATAAATGATAAATGACATGTTGATTTTTGTTGTTACAGAAGAGGTCGTAGGACCAAATCAACAATAGGGAATCACTTCACGCTCATAAACATCAAGTAGATGTTAAACATCTCGTAATAAGTTATTTGTTCATTTAACATTTTATAATGAATTCCTTTTAAATAATAATTTATGTAAAAATTTTGAAATAAAAGGAAGGAAAATATTGTCTGTTAAATTGGCAAGCTGAAAGATTATTTTCTGGTTAATGAAAATAATACCCTGTTGAATGAGAAATTATTTCCTGGTTAATGGAAATAATGTCTTGTTGAATGAGTGAGTTGAAAGATTAATTCCTGGTTAATGGAAATAATATCTTGTTAAATGGATGTATTGGAAGATTTTCTTTCTTTCTCCAATATCAGAAAAATAATATACTAAAGAATAGATTAGATACGGATTGGCAAAATGATATTTAAATTGATTATGTGTCCATGATAATTACTTCATTTAATTAGGCAGTAAATATATTATTGGGTATGATTTAAAATTCCTGTGATTGAAAGCAACAATATTTAGTTATTATATTATCTATGTGATAAAAAATCTAAATGTTTAAATTATTTTTTGTTGGGGATGTAATTGAGGATAATATTCTTGTTATATTAGCATATGGTTTTATTATGTGCCCAATTAAAGGATGTTTATAATCTAAGTTTTTATCGTTTTCTTAAAATTATTTAATTATACAAGTTATGTAAACATTAGATTATTTATTTGTTTTGTTTTTATTGATTGCATCTTTTTACCTAAAAAATTTACTCCGAATAAAAATTAAATATGTTTCTGGGTCATGACACATAACTTCTGTATCACCAAGTGTGCATCCTTTGGCAAGTGAACTATAGGAGAATGTGAATCAATAATAAGGCTTCACACCACCTATTTTTGAACAAGCATCACTAAAAAATTCCATCAATGAACATACCCTCGTGGCCATCTAACAACCTCACACTCTCAAGGAGCTCGATGCTCTAAACTTCAACCAACAACCACTTTGCATTAATTTTCTATAAATTGATGTTTCTTTTGAGAATAAATATGATCTTATTCATTTACTTCCTTCTTTCCATGGCTTTTCAAATGATGACCCTATAAGCATCTTAAAGAATTTCATGTTGTTTGCTTAAGTATGAAACTTGATAGGGTCACTAAGAAGAAAACCAAGTTAAGAGCCTTTTTCTTTTTGTTTGAAGGAATTGATAAAAGATAGGTTATATTATCTGCCCTCTGGATCCATCACCTCATGGCAAGAGATGCAAATATTTTTCCTTGAAAAGTACTTTCTTGTGTCTGGGTTTGGAAGTATAAGAAAAAACATTTATGGGATAGGCAAATGAATAAAGAATCTTTACATGAATATTATAAGAGGTTTAAGAAATTATATTTTAGTTGCCCTTAACACCATTTTTTTGAGAAACTTCTCATTTAATAATTTTATGAGAGACTTAATCTTCAAGATAGGAGCAAGAAAAATATAGCTAATAAAAGAGCTTTAATTAATAAAACACCTAAGCTCTCTAAATAATTAATCTCCAACATTACTGTTAATACTCAATAATTTGACATAGGAATAAACACACCTATTAAACATATTAATGAGGTAGATTTTTCTAATTTTAAGCAAATACTAGATGCTCTAAACTCTTTGGTGAGTTCTTTAGTGATAGGTAATTCACAACAGGTTAAGACTTATAAAATTTATATGATGTAAGGGCATGGTACTGATTCTTGCCCACCTCTTCAAGATAACTCTACAAATCAAGTTAATATTATGGGAATGATCCCATAACCATAACACAAGTATGATCCCTATTTTAATACTTATAATCCTAGATGGAGGGATCATCCTAACTTGAGATATGGGGATTAAAGAGGTGTTTTTGCATCATAAAACCAAGGTGTTAACCAAGGACATACCTAATATCAACCTAGACCACCATCACCACCTTAAACAAATAAATCTAATAGTGGTGTGCCAATAGAGGATATGATGAAATCACCTGCTTCTAATACCTTGTCAATGCAACAAAACAAGATGCAATTTTTGCGCAAAAAAAAAGGTCAAATATAAAAAACAACTTAGGGAAATACATAGGACAACTTTCTAGTATTATTGGTAAGTTGGAATTATAAGGTTCTAAAAAGTTGCATTCACAAGTTATGCCTAGTAAGGAGAATGCATGTTTATCACATTACAAAGTGGAAAGTCATTGAGAAGACCTAAAAAGTACATTGATAACCTGAATGATGAAATAAAAGTTTAGGTAGAGACATCTTAACTTGTGGCTAAACCTTTTAGAACTTCTAATAACATAGACCAAATGCTTGAGATATTGGCAGGTAAGTCTTACTATTACTTTCTTGATGTGTACAATAGTTATAATCAGATTGTTATTGCTCTCGAAGATAAAGAAAATATTATTTTTACTTACCCTTTTGGTATTTTTATATATAGAAGAATGTCTTTTGGTCTATGCAATGCACCTACTATTTTTCAAATATGTATAATGAGTATGATTTTAGACTATGTAAAAATAATCATAAAGGTTTTTATGGATGAATTTACTATTTATGGTAATTTTTTTTCTACATGTCTTATGAACTTGACTATTATTTTGAAATGATGCATGAAAACTAACCTTGTTTTGAATTATAAAAAGTGACATTTTATGGTTGAACAAGAGATAGTTTTAGAATATATAATTTTTATTTGAGGTTTGAAAGTTGATAACTTTAAGAAAGATATTATCTTATCCTTGCCTTACTTCGCAAATGAGTGAGAAGTTTATTTTTTTCTTTAACATATAGATTTCTATTAGAGATTTATAATAGAATTTTTAAAAATAACATTACCTCTATACAAATTATTGGCTAAGGATATGAAGCTCGTGTTTGATGATGCTTGCAAGTATGCGTTCAATGAGCTTAAAAAGAGACTAACTTTGGCACTAATTGCACAACCACCAAATGAGGACCTTTTTTTAAGATAATGTATGACGCAAGTGACTTTATAATTGGAGTTGTGTTAGGCCAAAAAATTGATTGTAATTTACATGTTATCTCTTATGCAACACATATATTTGATGAGGCTTAGTGCAACTATCATACAATGGAAAAAGAATTCTTTGCTGTAATTTTTTCATTTAAAAGCTTAGATTATACTTCCTTGAAACTAAAGTGATTGTGTTTTCTAATCATGTAATTTTTAAACACTTTTTTCATAAAAATGAGTCAAAGCCTGGATTTATAAGATATATCTTACTTTGCAAGAAGTTGATCTTTAAATCAAAGATTAAAAATGAGCTGAAAACCATGTTTCTGATCACTTTAGTAGGTTGTTATGCAAGAATGATCATGATGTTGTACCTATAAGAATGTTTTTTTTTTCTTACAAGAAGTTGTTTGCTTTATATGAATTTCATCTATGGTATCTGAATTAAGTTAACTTTTTAGTTGCCAAAGAATTGCTAGGTAAGTTCTCTAAAGCTCATAAAGATAAGCTCAAATCTAATACAAAGTATTATGTTTAGGATGAGCCTTATTTGTAGAAGTTTTGTCTAGGTTAAATCATAAGAAGGTGTGTGCCTAATAATGAGTTTCATTTATTCTTACTTTTTCCATTCTTATGCTTGTGGTGGACATTTTGAAGAAAACAACCCATGAGGTATTAAAATGTGTTTTTTATTGGCTTTTTTTTTAAGATACATATAACTTTTGTAAGACATGTTGTGGCGTGCATGATGTCGAATAACAGAGTTATCTCTTAGATTGAGAGGGTTTTGAGTTTAATCATAAAGTTATGATTTTGAAGTGGCCACCTAGTATCATGGTCATTAAAAAACCTATGGTCTTTGAGAGTTTGGGTAAAAGGATTGGTTATACAAAGAAAAGATGTGTCGCCTCTAATGCACCCTACTTATGATAAGTTGCATTATTGATTGATTGGTATTCTAAGTCGTGTATCTATTTATTAGTCTTATCTAAGGTTTAAGGTAGATCTTCTTTTGTGAGGAAGTCTCTACCTTATTATGTTAAATCTTAAATGTTCTAAGGCCCAAATTTAAGCATCACATTTATTTCCTAATTGGTATCTTTAATATTCAACGGTATATTTTATAGTGTAATTTTATACCCTCAAATAATAAAGTCTACAACTAATTCATAATGTTTATTGCTGTCAATTCATTGAATTTAAGACTGGGAGTATGCATTACATTGTAAAATGCATACCCTGAATATTAATTAAACAAATTAATTTTTGAATTTTTTTTGTAAAATCCTAATAGATAATCATAAACCGATTATGATATTCCTTTTGATATTTTTAAAATATGATAAAAATGTATTTTTGTTTTAGAAAATATGTAAAAAAAACCTTTAGAATTTGACCGTATGCATGAAAACAAAACATATTTTATATTTTTTTAATGTGGAATTTTTTGGATTGTTTTGGATTTTCCAAGATTTCAGAGAAAAATAAGGTGTTTTTAATATCAGGTTTGTATCTTATAGTATAAGTCTACACCTAATATTAAGTGAAATTCTTGAAGAAAAACATATTTTTGTCTTTTTGGGATAAGGGAATATTTTGGATTTTTTTGAAATTTCAGAGAAAAAACCAGATGTTTTTAATATTATATGTGTATCTTATAGTGTAAATTCACAACTTAATATTAAGCAAAATTGTTGGAATAGCAAGTGAGGGACCTATAAATAACTTCAAAATGATCTTGAATTTTATTTCAGAATATTTTTTAAAATGTTTAAAGCTCTATTTGGCTAGACACTAAAAAAGGGTAACCTAAAGATAATGGAAAACGTTATAAGGCGTGTTTGCTAAATGCATCCTCAACTTAAAATTAGATGTATTAAAAATATCTTTATTAAAAATATCTTAAGGCCATGTTTTACAAACAAGCCTTAAAGACCCAAACTATGTACTATTTTCCCTAATAAAAATAAGGAGTGCCAAACATGCCTTTAAGGTCTGGATTAGGCTTGGCTCAACGACATGGGTTGGGCCTAAGGGTATGATGTCAAAGCCCACGTGTATGGGTTAGGCTCAGACACAAACTAACCTGATTTTTTAGGCCGACGAATGGCCTAAAGGTTTTTTTTATAAGTGGGCTGGACTTAAACCAGTTATACGGGTTGGGTTTAAGTCCAAACCACACAACTTGGTTACCAGCCCAGCCTAGTGACCATGTTGTTAGCCTCTATAAAATGTGAATTATTTCACGTTCTGCATGCTTGTTCTAGCAGAGAATTATAAGAAAGAGAGATGAAAAGTTACCTTGGCTAAATAGGGATGTTGTTGGCTGGTGGTGCTGCCTTCATAGTATGGTGGTTATGCTTATGGCACATGGTGGAGTTGTTGATGAAGGTCTGGACATAGAGGAGCTCATGGTTGCTCACGATGGCTATTGGCATGAAGAAGAAAGGAAGGAAAGGAAAATAATTGGGAATTATGATTGAAGAATGATGTTTTGACTAGGTTTCTGGATTGTAACAAGGGGATCTTCAATAATGTTGGGTAAAGGGAGAATTTGGCTTTGATTTTTGTTAGTTTAGAGCATGAGGGTGGATGTTTTAGATTGAGTGATGGGGTTGGTGTATGGATCTCTTTTTGTTATTGTTTTTTCCTTTTTCTTTTTTTCAGTCTTCCATCATAGCTGCCATGAGGTTGATATTTATAGAGGGTAAAAAAGGAAGCAACGATGGTGGATGCAATAATGGAGGTTCTTGGTGGAAGTTGTTGGAAAGAAAGAAAAGGTGGTGGAAGTTGGTAGTGAAAGGTTGAAAAGAAAAGAGGTGACAATGTGTTATAGGGTGTTTGGAAGGAAGAAATGAGAGGTTTATAGGTTGTAGGGCTTATGGGTTTCTGGCCATATAGGAGGGTGGTGGTTTTGTGGCATTGACAGGTTCTCTTCTCCCTTTTTTTTTTTTTTTTGCAATTTTTATAGGCAAAAAGGGATGTTTTTAGGCTAGGTTTTGCTGTTTTTCTATTTCTTTTTCTCTTTCTTTTTTTTTAGTCTCTTATCATCGTTGCCATGAGGTTGGTCTTTATAAATGGTAAGGGACATTCAGGACCATTTTCTTCTAGCCATTGATCTTTGTTCCTTCAATCTCCACCTTTCGCATGTCCAAACAAAGTAGTAAAAGCTGGCTTGATAGTGCTTTTTTGGGTTACTTTGCAGCAGGTTCAGGGCTACTAAGTGATAAATTTTTTGCTTAGGTTCGAGTACAATGACACACTATAACAAAGGTGTGTTTAATGTCGCATACAGGGCATATGGAGGAGAGAGAGGTTCTTAAAAATGGTTTAAACACGAGAGAAAAACCATCCCTCCTGTCTGCAAAACTAGTGTATAGGAAGAAGATGGTGTACAATACACTGTAAAATGGCTTCGTTTCTTCTTCTTTTTTTATTTTTTAATTAATAAAACAACATCATTTTATACAAAACACGCCTTTTCATTTATATGAAACAATGTTGTTTTGGTACTTTAAGTTTAAATCTCATCTTTCAATTTTAGATCTCAATCTTTCAATTTGTTCACTTAGATTCATAATTAAATTTTGATTTTAAGAATCAATTCAATTTCATCCTTGCATAGTTTCAAAAACACTAGTTTCAAAAACACCCCT
>Ga0325410_1005361_pt1 | contig 14157 bp, 8 predicted proteins | sample PopdelMetagenome_16_FD_206182 | JGI IMG/M metagenome (GOLD analysis project Ga0325410, IMG submission 206182) | Populus deltoides microbial communities from Bellville, Georgia, United States - Xylem-PdIQD-R3 | ecosystem: Host-associated > Plants > Phyllosphere > Stem > Wood/Secondary xylem... | reverse complement strand
CTTTATGGTATCGCCACATGTAAACCCTTATTATTATTTTATTATTATTATTTTTTATTTTTTATTTTATTTATTTTTTATTTGAAAATTTATCAAAATATGGGTCAAAAATTGGGTAGCAACAGATATTATAGAATTTTACCTATTTTATTTTATTATTATTATTTAATTAAAAAACTACAAAATTAAATGTTACAATAGTAATTTTTAAAATAAAATCAAGAATAATTGAAAATCAAAATTTTATATGGATTGAAAAAATAAAAATATAACAAATCCTAAATAGTAATTTTTATAAAATATTGAAAGACTTTCCAATAACTGATTGATGTGAAAGTTTAACCCTATAGAAAATAGGGTTTCTAGGATCTCTTAGAAATATTACAGTTTAATCAAACAGTGGAATAAAAAATTATGCTCAATAACTTCAAAATGCACATTAGAAAAAAAATCTCCTAGATCACAAGATTAAAAAATAAAATTATATAAATTTTATGTTAAATATTTTTATGAGTATAAGATCTGTTAATATTTTTATTTAAATGCACATGATTATAATCATTAAAATAATATACAAACTAGATTATAATAATATAGCCAAATTACTAAATAATTGATTATATATGAATTATCAAATAACTGAATTATGGGATATATGATTAGTATAATGTTTTAGCAAATATAATTGTATTGTAAATGATATGGCGTTTTTTTTTCCTCTTAGGGTCATATAAATATAATTTTAAAAAGCTCAAATTTACTGGAGTTTGTGATAAGGTAATGAAGCTTGAATTATTTAATTAATGATTAAATTGTTTGAATGTATACGTCAAGGTAGTAAATCATACACTACTAGAAAACCGGCGAAAACCAACAGAATTACCGATGTAATATTTTCATCGGTAATTCTTACCGATGGAAATAATTCTATCTCCAATTCTGTCGGTATATACCGACAGCATAACTCTGTTGGTGATCCGATCAGTATATACAGACGGCATATTTTTGTCGGTATATACCAACCGTATCGCCTACAGCCTATACAATTTGTTTGGATAGATGTAACAGTGTGGTGACGTGGAGTTTTTTCAGATGATTTTACCTACGAAATAACCAACGGATTCAAACCAAGATAGCCATACAGTGACATGGCACTTTCACCATCAGAATCACTGATGGAATCACCGACGGATACATTCCGTCGGTGATTCCATTGGTAAAAGCCATTATATACCCCATCTGCCGACACTCTCTTCCTCTGTTTCTCCTTCTTCTTCCCCTTTTTCTTTCTCATCCCATCTCTCCCCTCTCAAACTGCAGCCAACCACTCATCACAACTCTCCACTCTTCTTAACATAAGCACTCAAGTTTCTAATACTTTTGTACGTGGTCACAATATCCGTTCTTGTGGTTTTTATTATTTTTTGTAAGTAAATCTATCATTTTTAATTTTAACATTTAAATGTGAATTTTATTGTTTTTTTAGTATATGTATTTTGTTAATGTATGTACTTGTTTGATTGTTATTTGTCAAAGAAACTTGTAGTATGAATGTATAATTTTATAGTTTGTTTTAGATTTTGTCAAATTATATTTGTTTGTAAATTGTTGAAATTTTGTTTGAATTGCACCGAATTAAATGTGTTGTGATGAAATAAATAATTAATAGCTTGTTTAACGGGTTTGTTTTAATTGTTATCAATTCTATTGCGAAGTTGTGATTGTCATAAATTTATATATGTATAAATTTGTATGTATGAACGTTGATAGTTGATAATTGATAATGAATATTTAACATAAGAGTTTTTTTAGTTTGTTGAATAATGTTTGGGAAAACCAATATTTTTGTTATGTTTTATAGAGGTTCCATAGAAGTCATGGATGATCGTTCATGGATGTATCGAGACTCACCCCAAGGATTGCGGAGGATGGATTATTGTAACGGTGTTCAGGGTTTTATTAATTTCGCAACATCTATTCCGAGAAATTTTACTGATGGCAGTATTAGGTGTCCATGTAAGAAGTGTAAAAATTTAAAGTTTATGCATCAAGATGTTGTAACGATGCATCTTCTAACTAAAGGGTTCATGGAGGATTACCTGTGTTGGTATGCACACGGAGAACTATTTCTTCCTGATGAGAGCATGGAAGAACAGGTGGTTGGGTCAACTTTTAGTGCTAGCAACATGCATGAAGTTGGAAATGAGAACATTAATCCTTATAGGAATGTGGTTATGGATGCAATGAGAATGAGTAAAGGTAATGTTAGAGAATGCCCAATCGTAGAAGAAGAACCTAATGCAGATGCAGCAAGGTTTTTTGATCTGTTGAAAGATTCTAACGAACCATTATGGGATGTCTGCACGAATCACAGTAAATTATCAGCTGTAGCACAGGTGTTCACCATCAAGTCAGATCACGGGTTGAGTGAGGCCGGTTATGATAAGATTATCGAATGGGTGAGAAGCATTTTACCTGAAGGGAACAGGCTGAAAGAGAACTTCTATGCTGCCAAGTCCATGATGGAGATTCCATTGTTTCAATGGAGCCAGGTTTCCAGACATCCTGAGTGGAAACCTAATATCGATTCATGGTTTAAGCGATTTCAGGTCGGTGTTAACATTTAATTTCCAGCTTATTTTTATAAATTATTTTTATAATTTTATATCTTGTACTATTTTTATTTTATATGAATTATTTATATACACAGAACAAATTTGAGTGGGATAGGGCGAACAACAATGGTGTGAGGAGGGTATGAGAGAATCACGCGGCAAATAGATAACATCGAAAATAATATTTATTTTTGTTTTATAATTTATGTTTTAAATTCTAATTTGTTACTATGGAAGTAGGTTGCGTGATTTTTGGTATGACACCCAAAAAAAATCAAAAAGATATGCGAGGGATAACGGTCTTGAAGGATGGAATGAGGTGGTGGTTGGGCAGGAATTCAAACCACCATTCATCTCGTGGGAAATATGGACGACATATATTGAGCACGTGACCTTAGAGCGGTTCTCACAGCACTCACAGTCCGGCGCCAACAACCGGAATCGGAAAATTCATGGTTCGGTGACCACGCACACTGGCGGATCCATCCCATTCAGCGCACATGCAAGCGAATGGTAAGATTAATTTTAATGAAATATATCGTTAATTAATTTGTCGTTCCTTATAATATATTTAACTTTCAACCTATTTTTTCCTTACAGGCTGCGTCTCTTGGACGTGAGCCGAGTCCAATGGAGTTGTTTGTAGAGACGCATATACGAAGTCAAGACCGCCAAAAAGGAGTGCAGCAGTTCATGGACAATCATGCTCAGCACTTTGTGGTATGTTCGTTCATTCATTTTATTTTGTAAGGTATTATTTTTCTTAAATTGCATATGATGATTTTTTTAAAAAAAATTCAGGAGACCTATAATAGCCAGTTGAGGGAGAGATATGGGGATAATCCTTCGACCCATCCAGATTTTGATCCAGATTTGTGGATGGAGGTGGGATCATTTGGTGGACCTGAAAAAAATCGAGTCTATGGGCTCTCCAACACGACGGTCAAAAACTTGTGGTCGGCCCGTAGTGTCTCAACCGTTGGGAGCTCTCCATCAGTATCAATCACCCAGTCTGACGAGTTCATTACCTTGAAACAACAATATCAACAACTCTCGACGAATTATAATTAGCTCAGTCAAATGGTCATGGAGATGAGATCAAAGATGGGTGATGATACATGTGCAGCTCCTTTTTGGTTGTACGGTCCCGGGAACAACCAGCCTCCTCCTCCTCCTCCTCCTCCTCCTCCTCCAACTTCGCCGCTATTCAAGTTTAATTTTGTTTTTTAAACACATTAAATTTATAATGAATATTTGGATGAATATTATTTAACATTATTTTTATATTTTTAATGTTTAATCCAATTTTATTTGTTTATTAAGCTTTTTTACTATTAATAAATTATTATTTTGATATATTTTAAATACATACCGACGGCTTTACCGACAGACTATTTTCGTCGGTATTTCACAGAGAGTTGCAAAACAATTACCACCGATGCCATAATTACCGACGGGATATTGCTGCCGGTGTTAAATATAGATGGCTTTACCGACGGATAATTTATGTCGGTATTTCACAGAGAGTTGCCAAAAAATTACCACCGATACCATAATTACCGACAGAATATTTCCGTCGGTGTTTACCATAACTATTACCGACGGATTATCCGTCAGTAATTACTGTTGAAAATTCAGACAGGTGTAGTTCGTCAATAATGTTCTCACGGGAAAAAAAAAAATTTGGCACGCGTATCCGTTTGTGAGACCGTCGGTGTTCCGTCAGTGGATGGTTTTTTTATTTGCGATAGAATTAACAATGGAAAGGCGAATTACCGACGGAATTATTCCATCAGTGAAACCGTTGGTAATAATTTCACCGACGAAGGTCATGCCTTTCACTGACGGAATTAGTCCGTTGGTGAAACTGTTTAATCGTGTAGTGATATGTATTTGGAGTATTCAAATGAACATATTTTTTTTCTCGTAAAAATACAAAATTTAAAATTAAGTTTCATCTATTAATTAGAAATAGATTTTCTACTCACAAATAAACTTGAGCAAACTTACGAGTCTATTTGACTCTCTAATTTTTTCTAAATTTTAATGCTTTAATTTGCTTTAATGATCATAAAAAAAAGTATTTGATAAAGATTTTAAAAATCAACCATGTAACTTTTGATATTGAAATATATTGTTTTTTTAAAAAAAATAGATTAAATGTGTATTAGATTTCAACTCAAAACATATAGGAAGTGATGTTTTTTTAGATGAAATACTATTTATTTTATTTAAAAAAATGACCTTAAATATTTTAAAAATAAAATAAACTTAATATTTTTTATACATACCAATTAACTAATATTTAATTACATAGTTAGTAACCTTAAATATTTTAAAACTAACTAAGCTCACTTACTTTATTTTAAGTATATTATATCTTAGCTTTATGGATTCTAATTAAATTATCTACTATATCTAATTACTAGAAAAGACTATGTAATATTTTCATTATTTCTTTTTTTTCTTATGCTATTTTAATATATGTGTATCTTTCAAAGATATAATTTATTTAGTTTCTTAAAGAAAATATTTAATTATTTTTAAGAAAAAATGAAGTAAAGTTATTTTCTTAATGATAGTTTGATTTTAGGTAATTTTACTATCAACATAATAAAACAGTTCATTACCCAAAAATTTAATATGTTTAATCTTAAAACACAACACAACAAACAATAATACAACATAACAAGAATAAGAAAGCACAATAAACATAATATGGTCCAAATAGTTTGTACATTAATTTCAACTTCAACAACCAATTAAGCAACTTAAGTACTTGTTAGAGAAAAATAAAAATTTGGTAATCAATCTTTGATTAATTTTTTATTTGAATGCCCAACCTTCAATTTTATCTATTTGAGTTTTTTACCTTGAAATTTTCATGGAGAAGTTTCCATTAATCTTTATTATGCCTTCAAGTCCCTGCGGTCAATTTTCTTCAAGTCCCTATGACTAATTTTTTCTTGGTCCCTGTGATCATTGTCTCTAGGTCCTTGTGACCATCTGTCTCTAGGTCCTTGTGACCAACTTTCTTCAAGTCCTTGCGACTATTGTCTCCAAAAGGATCATGAATCTCTCCCCATAAAACATCAACAATATTTTTCATAAAATCAAAAAATAGGCAAACATTCAAAGGCATGCTCACACAGGTAACATTTTTATGCAAGCATATACTGTAAGTATTTGTTTTCCCTTTCCAACTGGTTAAAGTCTTCCAAATATGTATATTTACAAGACATCAGGGGCAAATGATAATAATAATAATAATAAAAAGACATGTGGAAGCTTGGTTTGGCATCCCAACCAAGCCTCACCTCGAGCTTGATTTGTTCATAGTTCAACCAAGCTATTTTGTCTCAATTATGCCATGACCCAACCAAGCTCCATGAAGCTTGTCAAGTCAAAGCCCAACCGAGCTCGAGTTTTGGTCTGACCGAACTTGCTCACCTTAGTTTACTATTTATGAATAGTATTCTTTTTCACCAGCATTTCTCCAAATATTTCTTTATATATTTTATAGGTATTTTTCAAGACTATATATTCTCAGGTTTTGAGAAAGAAAAGGGGAATTAATCTTAACAACACTATATAAAGATAACACTCAACGAGCTAGAAAACATACACGGAAAGTCTATTTTTGAAATTTTTACATGATTGCCACTTGATTAAACAAACTTAAATGCTAACTTAAGAATCAGAGTGTACCACATTCCTTGAGGGACTTTTTTTGAAGGATCAACATAGACCCAATCTCATCAGTAGGGAAAGTCCATTTTTATGTGAAGTTCTTCCATGACTTAATCATCACAGCCTGTAATTTACAACTTGTATTTAGAGCTTGGAATCATGTATAGGCTCCAGTAACTTTAGAAAATTTAGTTATTTGCAAAAGTAAGATTTGGCAAATGGATTGGATTAGGTGGTTTTTGATTATGTTGTCTTAAATTAGGTTGTTAAGAGTTTAGATTGTATTTGGGTTTAGGTTATCATGCATTTTACCAGTTGACCCTAATCCTAACCCATTAGGTTTAAGCATGTTTGGATTAATTCATGGGTTTGACAATTAGTGTAAAAAATTAATAAAATAACATACCAAATGTATTTTTTTTATTAATCTTTCTTTAAATAAAATATCTTCTTTTTTTTATAAGAAAAGGAGAAAAAGAAACCATGTCAGGTTTGTTGGCTAAGGTGGCCCAACGTTTGTGCCTCTTTTTTCTTTTCTAAATTGGGTAGATAATGTGTTATCTGCCTAGTCTTTTTTTTAAGAATAAGATGGTGTTGTCTATTATTTTTGTTACGATAGGCACATCATCTCTGGATCATTCAGGCCACTTCATGTGGTCAAAAGTCAGGCTTCCAACTTCTTAGATAAAAAACCTCATTTTCAACTTTTTTTCACCTGAAAACATTTAAGAAACACTTTAGAGACCACAAATGATTATTTATGGTCTTAAATATATATACAAAATCAATTTCAAAATGAAAAATCAATTTCTTTTTTCAAGCAAGATGAAGGCCAATGAACATCTTAATGGAACTCCTCTCTTAAAAAAGAACTTGTTGACTTCAAGAATGATTTTTTTTTGCCAAAATAGAGCCAACTGACAACTCTCTCTTTTTTTCTATTTTCAAATGACTCTCTCTCTCTCTCTCTCTCTCTCTCTCTCTCTCTCTCTCTCTCTTAAACCAAGGACCAGGATATAAAAAAAAATAAAATCAATAAATAAAATGTTTGGTCTTTGAACTTAAGGAACTTGTCGCTTGTGGACGCGTGACGTTAGGGGGTTATGGGATTCGTCACCTAGTTGTTTGGTTTAAGGTCGCTAGAAAACCTAGGTATACTGGTTTTATTAGAGATTTCAAGGTAATAGACGGATTATAGCTAGAGAAAGTATTAGCACCCTTAGCATACCTTACCTGAGGTAAGTTGCATTGTGTGATCTGAATGTTGTTTAAAGGTTTTGATGGGTTTCTAACCAATAGTTAATCTATGGCTCAGGGTGAAGATTCATTCATGCGAATAAATATGGCTTTTAAAATTCATTATGGGCTCGCGTGCCCAAACAAATTCTTATGAAAATGATCTATGTAGGTGCCTTGACATAGTTCACCTATCTTGAAAGAAGAGTGTTTTTCACAACTCATGTGTTGTGGTGAGAAATACTCCCAATTAAAATTGATGAATATTTAGAATAATTCTGATAATTCTGAGAATTTTCAAGGTAATTCTTGATATTTAAATACTAGCCTACTTATAGGTCCAATATTTATACCAAAATATTGACAATTAATTCTTATGAATTAAATGTTTAGTTATTATAGGAATATTGATCAAATTCTTATGGATTCAATAAATTGATTGTTAAATCCAAAATGCATGAAAAAAAAAAAACATACCATGCATTTTATTTTTTAAACAAGATATGATTTTTGTAATTTTGAGAGACTTGGTTGTATATAATTAAAACATTTGGATAAATTAAAATCCTTTTAATTTTTTATCTTTTCTACCACAAAAAGAAAATAAGTAATAAAAAAAATGCAACACACACACACATTCTCTTTTTTTACTATATTTTACTCACACATACCTACAATTACACTTTTTACAAATCATCAAAATTTAAAAATTAACAATAATTTAAACCACTCATTAAACATTTAAGAATTGCAAAATGGACATTCTGAAGGTCAAAAACAAGTTGGGGAGATTACTAGGAACTCAGGAAGCACACTGGATATGAGGAACAATGGTGGCGCGTTTGCTTCACATGTTGTTGTTATAGGCGAAACCCAAAAAATAGGTGGATATAAAGCGGTTTCCTCTTTTCTTACTCCTTGTGCTGGTGGTGACTCTCATTGGGACCTGTAAAAGAAATAAACACAACAAACTGTTAATTTTATCTTTTTTTTGTTCATAGAATTGCTTCTCTTTTACTCTCCATACAAATTTGTCAAGATGGAACTGGGCTTTGTTATTGATGATGGAGGTTGTTGGCTCCTACTGGTGTGAAGAAGAGATGATAAGTAGTGAATTTGATAGTGAGAAAGGTTAGTTTGTGAGGGTTCAGACAGTTAATTTTGTTAAAGAGAAAGGGGAGCTACTCTTGTTATCCGTGGCTGTTGGGGCTATTGGGCTGAGAGGTGTTGGTAGGGTCGATTGGCTTGGGGAAACTCATCATTGCTGGTGGTGATGAGTGTCATAACCCAATTCTGGGTTATTCCCCAAAAATTCACTTTTTTTCAAAATAAAAATCAAAAAATAAAATAAAAGGCCGGCAAAGTGGAGAAAGCAGGCCGGGAAATCAAGCTGCAATTTTTGGAGGAAATTCAAGGTCTAATTGTACCCCATTATGCCCAAAAATGAAGACAAAATGCAAATTCAAGGTTAAATTAAATGATTATTGAATGAATTTGCATAAACATTAAGTCCAATAACATAATTAAATTTTTAATAGGCCAATTTGATTTAATCATGGGCCAAATTAAATTTTAATTATGTTTAAGAATTAATTTGGGTCCAATTGAAAGATTTAATTAAGTGCAAGGACTTAATTATACTTTAAATGGGTCAAATTAATTTTATTTGAGGCTTAATTGGTGAAAAATTAAGTTTGGGAGCCTAATTTAGGCTTAATTGAGGAGATTGAAATTTTAAGAGACCAAATTTAATTTTTACCAAGTTAATTGATTGAAATCGAGGGCCAAATTGCAAGAATATTGAAGTTTTGGGGTCAATTAGGGGCTAGATTGAAGAAATTTACAGCCAAGGACCAATCTGCAAAAGGCGTCACAATTGAGGGGCTTAATTGACAAAAATCGAGGGTGAAATTAAAGAAATTGAAAGTTTGATAGTCAATTAGGGGTTAAATTGATAAAATCCGAGACCAAGGACCATATTGCAATATGCATGTAACTTTAGGGTTCCAATTGAAGGTCATCAGGGGCTTAATTGCAAACATTTAGGGTCAATTAGGTGTTCAATTGAAAGCAATTGAAAGAGGAAAGACTTGAACTTTGACCAAAATAAAATCCTGAACACTATTCATTATCTTCTTCTTTTTTCCCGGAAAAAACGGGTTCAGTCACTTCCTTTGCAGGTGCATTTAATGCACCTAACGTCCATCAAATTTGTCAAAACTTGCACGAACCTGATCACCTGACATCCCTCTACGTCGGGGTATGGTCTTCACCGGCTCACTGGCAAATAACCGGACGTGGCACCACCCCAAAGAGGCCAACTTAGGCAGCCTGCAGCTGCAGATTTGATAATTTGACAGTGCACCATGCCTACTTTGAGCCAACGGTAGGGATCCTTCCCATCTGAATCAAGGGCTGAAATTTTTCTCCATTGTAGAAAAGATTGCCCTCTTCCACCGCCTATAAATAGAGGTGGATTTGATGGCCTGAGGGAGGAGAAAATCGGGTCCAAAGTGAGCCAAAAAACCAGCTTTTTCCGGTTTCTGCTCATTTCTTTTCTTTTTCTCTCTCCACCGCATCTTCAGCCGTTGAAGACCCCACAGAAACCTTTCTCCTCCACCAATAGACGATTGCTAAGCCTCCCCACGAACCCAAATCCTCACCGGCGTTAGGGGGCAGCCACCGCGAGATCTTCCCTCTCCCTCTGCAGATTTTCTTCTTCTTTCTTCCTCCGCCACAAGCAGCCAACACCGCCACCATTTCTTCTACCAGCAGCTCCACCAGCTCCACTCCAGGCCAGTGACAGCAGCTCCTTCTCCTTCGCAAGGTTGCCTCCCACTTCACTCCGCCCGTCTATAGCTTCTGCAACATTTGGTTACATGCAGAACGTGAACAGTAATTGTTCACGTTTCTGCAAAAATAATAAACATGGGAGGTGGGCCGGACCTGATTCGGCCCAGCCGAGTTCGGCCCAACCATTTTGGGCTGCTGTTGGCCCCCTTTTCCTTGGGCTATGCCTGGCCCATTTATCTGGACTGGCCCGGCCCACCTGTTTTAATAATATTTAATTAATATATAATATTATATTATATATTTCTTTTTTAAAAAAAATTCCAAAAAAATTTCAAAAATCCTTTGAAAAAAAATTGTGATTTTCTCAAATATTTTTCTACCAATTTTGTATGATATCGGGTTGTATATTTACACTGTAAAATACAAATCCGGTATTAAAATACCTGGTTTTCTCCGAAATATTTCAAAAACACAAAAAAAAATTAAAAACATTAGAAAAAAATATTTTATTGCACACGGCCAAATTCTAATTTTTTTTTCAAGCATATTTTTCATAAAAAAAACAAAAATTGCATCTTTTTCATGTAAAAAAAAATCAAAAAAATAGATATCATAACCAGTTTATGATTACCATTAAGATTTGGCCAACATGTCAAAAATCTTTTTCCAATCTTTTTTTTAGGTTGTAGACTTTAATATTTGTGGGGTGTAAAATTACACGATAAAGTACACCCTCAAGTATTGAAGATACAAGTGTAAAAATGTGATACTAAAATTCAGACTTTAGAACGGTTAGGATTTAACCCAATAAAATAGAGACTCTTTCATGAAGAGAGATCTGCCTCGAGCTTTAGAAAAAACCAACGAATAAAAATCCGACTTAGAAAAAAAACAATCAAACAACAATGCAGCTTACCTTAGGTAGGGTGCACTAGGGGTGATGCGTCTTCCTCCTGCACAACTAGTCCCTTACTCAGACTCTCGCAGACCATAGGTTCCTAGTTACCATAATACTAGGTGGCGACTCCTAAACATTAATCATAATTTTATGATTAAATCCAAAAACATTCATAACATACCAACACCTCACACCAGGAGGCACGAAAGAGAGCCTCCGCCATCGCCAGACGACGTTGCGCCCCTCGCAACAATGAGGTTGAGAGAGAGAGAGAGATGGGGTTGTCTCGTGTTGATAGCGACTGATTTTGTTGCAACTAGGTTAGGGGTCTATGGTGGTGCTGACCTTGGATAGTGAATGAGAAATGGGTGAAGGCTTTGGTTTTGTTTATATGGGTTTCAGTTAAATGATAGATTGGCGGTTTTCTTTTGTTTTGAAAAGGGAGAGTTTATGGTTAACGGTGCTGCTGATGGTGATAAGGAAGAGCTGCCAATCAAAGCTCTATTAGAAGTTGTGGCAGATGGTGTGAAGGTTGATGGCAACTATGGTTTTGGTGGTTTCTGGTGATTTAGTGGTTAATGGTTATTGACATAGGACTGTGATTTGGTATATGTCTCAGTGGTGTGAGAGGCTAGAGTGGGTGTAAGAGAAGCGTGGCTTGATTTATAAAAAATGGTGACTAAGCTTCAAGTGATTGTTAATAGGTGGATGAGAAAAACTATATAATTGGTATGGTGAGAGGGGACAAAACTGTGGTTGAAAGGAGGTAAACTCTGATAATTGATAGAGGAAAATGGTTGTTGTGGGTTGATGAAAGTGTTTGTGATTTGATGGATTCCTTTGAAATTGGTGGCTACTTGTGGAGGAAAAGAGAGGCTGGTGTGTAGGGAGATAGGCTGGACTGTAGTAATGGTTAGTGTGAGTCACCCATTTTTTTCTTGTGTAGCTAACAACTAGTTTCAGAATAATAGGTATTAGTTTTTTTGTGTTATATGGGTGTTTTTGAGTTGGTAGATGGAAAAGTGTTTTGGTGTGTGGGTGGTTTTTTTTTTCTAACTAATTCTTTCCTAAAATTCCACCTAGAAATTCTCTCCTAAATTTCTGCCCTTATTTTTATGTGTATATAACCATTTATTTATAGGTGAAAATTTTCTTTGGCTTTAAGATGAAGCGAACAAAGATTAACTATTGGATTTCAAAAATAAATCTCAACCATTAATTAGATAACTTAGAGACAAAGCAAAGAAAATGGACTCTTGGATTATGAAAATAATTGTAAACCATTTGATTAAAAAAAAATGAATTACTTGGTGAGAGGGTTTTCAATTTTCAAATAGGTTCTTTCCCTTTCACAATTAAAATTAGATCACTGATAATTAAATGTATTTTTTTTATTTTAAATTCTTTAAAAAAATACAAAAAACGACCCAAATACATTAAGAATATAATTTTTAGGTTTTTGTTATTTTTTTTTGTTAATTTTTGGTTTTTCTTTGAAATGTTTTCAAAATAGGGTCGAAAATTAGATCGAATAATAAGAAATTTGACAAAATACAATTTAGCAAAAAAGGGAAAGGACCAATTTTTTTTAATAGGGCTGTCATTTTACTTTTTCTTTAATTTTGGTTCCTAGCTTTTAATCATGTGCAAACAATAGAATGAAATAAATTTTTGCAAAATCAGGAAACAACCCAACGAGATTTTTTTTAGACTACAGTAGCATAAAAGGAAGAGAGAAGGAACAAATAACAAAAACCAATTATCAATAAAAAAGAACTAAGTTATTCGGAAAAATTAAAGGACTAGAAAAAAACAAAAAAACATAAATCATTGTGATAGGTAATAAGTGAAGACTTGAGTAGTAAATTCATGATTTCTTTTTAGGTTTTTGCTAATTCTACTTTTTATCTCTGGGTTGGATTAGGCCTATCTAGCTTGAAAAAGCCTACTCATGTTGTGAAGGACATCTGACCTCTTTATCAATAGCTTTAGCTTGCATCCGCGAGAGAAATGAGGATTCGGCGAAGCCTTTATCAACGGCTACCGCGTCAAGTGTTAACTTCTTTATTGGAGCGGTGACAAAATTATAATTATTATTTTTTTAGAAAATAAATTTTTTTATATTTATTTTTCTTTTTACACTTGGAATTTATATTACTTTACACTTGGACTATTTATTCCTATTTTTTTATCTTCCTTTTTTTAGTTTTTTTTCCTTACAATTTTTTTGAAAAAAAACTATTATTTTGTATTTTTTACACTTTCAAATTTATCATTCTACTCTTAGTCTATTTATATCATTCCTTTTGTTTTTGTTTTTATTTTTCTGTAATTTGTTTTTCAATTTTTTTCTTTATTTTTTTTTTAAAAAAATTATTATACAAAAACTAAGGAAATGGTAATTCTATGTAGCAATCGCAACATTATTTTATTCTTCTGCTACGTTAAAAATTAACTTGAGAACTTACATATTATTATTAAGTTATATGATTTTTACTATATTTTGTTATATATAAACTTCAATTTTTTGATTCACGATTATATTATTTACCTGATATTAAAAAACATATTAATAACACCTATACCTTAATTTTTTTTGTGTTAAAAAAATTTAGTTGATCTACAATAAGACGAGTTGAATAAACATGTTAATACTTTGATTTTTTATATTTATTGATACGAATAATTCTCGATTTATTTAATTAAATAAATATATAGACTTTTTAATTTATAATTATAAGTTTTTTAAAGAAAACACATTTAATAAAGTTGCATTTTTTTTTTTTTAAAAAAAAAATTTATTCAACCCGCGGGTAAAATAATTAGTATATATCTTATTAAGAGTGGTATTTAAGATTACACTCGGGTCAATTGGTACGAGAACCAGTAGAGCCTGAGAAAATGTCCAAGTTCAATGAATCTAGT
>Ga0325410_1005360_pt1 | contig 14160 bp, 9 predicted proteins | sample PopdelMetagenome_16_FD_206182 | JGI IMG/M metagenome (GOLD analysis project Ga0325410, IMG submission 206182) | Populus deltoides microbial communities from Bellville, Georgia, United States - Xylem-PdIQD-R3 | ecosystem: Host-associated > Plants > Phyllosphere > Stem > Wood/Secondary xylem... | reverse complement strand
AGTATAATTCTTCATTTGAGTACAGCTTTGAGTATAATTCTTCATTTGAGTACCGCTGAATTTTACTGAAATTTTAACAAAAATTTTTAAATATATTTTTTTATATTGGACTAAAATTCTAAATTAATCGAATTCTAGAAAGGTTTTGCATACATGTTAGCAGATGCAATATAAATTTTGTTATTTGTTGCTTTTTGATTTTTTTATAATGCAAGGATATTTAATTGGTTATTTCTAGAAGTTTTCTAGTTTTATAAGGATATTTGATAAATAATGATATAGTTTTCAACTATGACAGGGATCTTTAATATTTTAAAATTCTTTTCTTATAAGAATTCTTTATATATCCTAACTACACAAGGAAATGAGAGCTAAAGTATTTAATGATATATTATTTTTGGGTTGAAATATTTCTTTTATTAATCTGAATTATTTTATAGTTTTGTTTGTTGTTTTATTTAATTATTTAAATATTTATTTTCAGTTTAATAATTATGTTTAAAATCAATATTTTAGCATGCTTGCAGTCATATTCCTTGCTATCAGAAAATGATTTCATCATCGAGACTTTTTTTTTTAATTCGAGGAAATCCCACTCCCCAAAAAACGCATTTTGCGAGCGCAGGTAAGTGAGTAAAACCCCGGCTATCCCAAGCTCTTACAAGAGATGCACGCCTTGACTCGAACTCAAGACCTACTATACATATTTCAAACCCTTTATCATCATGCTACGCTTCTAATTTCATCGTTGAGATGTTGAAGTGTTTGAAGCATGGTCTACAATGGGATCATTTTTATAGCTTTCAGAAGCTAAGTTCCTATCAGGGGGTTGATGTTAGAAAATAGCATAAAGCTCACCTTCCCCAGAACAGAAACAAATTCCTAACTCACTGAAATGTTTTTTTCTTCTTAGTTCGAGTTCCTTTCTGTTGAACAGGTTATTGATGCACTACGTGTGTTGTTTGTACAATCAAACGAATAACACAGAATTTCCTCACAACCACTAACAGAAAGCAAATCACTAACTCAGTAAATAAATCAAGTGCCTTGACAGCAATACTTCAAGAAACTCTGAACCAGAGGACACAGTACACACGAACCTCGACCCCTGCATGACCCATTCAAAGACGTATAAGGCTGTGACATTCAAAGTGTTTTTGAAAGCAAAACAATAATAATGAGATGAGAGGAGATTCCTCGAAATAAACAGTCTTGACATTCCCATTAAGCTTTTCATCGATGATTGGCATATTAGACAAAGCTGTCGACTCTAAAGGCACGTCTATGGTTTCTTAGAAGTTTGCCTGCTCGGCAAGTTTAACAATGCCAGATCAATATCAGATATGCAACATAGACAGAAGCAGGGGAAAATGCATCACATTACCAGTATACAATAATAATCTTTTTGCACAAATGCACGCGAAGTCAACAGCCTTGTTTGAAAAAGTACAAGAAAAGGTTGCAGTTTTCACTTATAAGAAGGAACAGGTTCATCCCAGCACAGAAAGCACCTCCTTGCGTTCAACCGAGTAACGCCATATTCTTCTCCTCTTCTCCATCCATGTAAGTACTACTATTAAGATCAAATATCAAACCGTGAAACGTTCCTCTTTATTCATAAGTTTATCCAAAACAGAATAGACACAAAAAGAGTACCATTTGTAGAACACCCTCAAATGCTCATTAAGAATTCCAGAAAAGCCAATCGTTAGCATTCCATCGCCAACATCAAGTGTCTCTTCGAAGACCAATACAAATCTCTCATCATCTTCATCCAAAACAAATCACATGGACGACACTGCTGCTGCATACGGATCAAGAACCGAATATGGTATCAAGAAAGCCTTGTGCCAAATCTAAATGACATCATTAGATACTATAATCAAGCAAGAATTACTTACTTGGTTCTGAGAGGCAATGAACGAGACTCCATGGATATTGAATTCAAGAGCATTTAAGACGATAAACATATTGGGTTTAATGATTCTACACATGTTGTGCCTGAAAAAGGGCAGACTGAAAGATCAGGTTTGAGGTGAAGATCATAATGATTACGGATGGCAAACTTTGGTAATCTTGTTTAGCTTTTGAACTGCTCTATGTTCTGTTTCTGCTCCTTTGTTTTAGCCAAAACTCTCCCGGGTAACTGGGAGAGGGAGTAAGATAAGGACAGATTGGAAACTCATCTCATTGTCTAAGGAGAGACTGGATAATTTCTCCCTAGTTAAAAAGGAAGGTGAAGATGACCCAAGAGACCTGAAATCATATTCTGTGTGCGATCCGAAGGCTTATCATGTAATCTTGTTCAATAATTGAACATCAGGAAAGGAGTTTTGCAGGTAATTTTCTTTCAACATCTTTTGCTCTTTGCTGTGACAATACTCAGATGGAAATGTACTGTTTCCCCCCTTTTGCCATGATGGCCCTGCTAGACGAGTTGGACTTGAGAGTTTGGTTAAAGCTACAGCAGGCGTAGAACATATTGACAGAAGAACATGCACTCTCTAAACCTGCTGTGCATTATAGATGTATAGATGCGTTCAGCTTCATAAAATCCTGAGTAAGGGCAAAGGAAAAAGGTCTGCATCGTCATAAATTAATAGCCAAATCCTTCAAAACTATTCTTCATTAGCTTCGCTTGTTATGTTAACTACTTTGCTTCTTGCCTTCCAGGTTTCATGATTAATTATCAATAAATAAAAAGGTGAGCACATAATCAACAAAACTACACTGATAATGAAATAGAATATACTTGGAAGTTTTGGTGTAGTCTACCCCAATTTGACCAAGTGAGTGCAACCTGACTAGCTTCCCCTTGCAAGTCTAAAATGCCGAAAATCATGACATAACAAACCAGATTACCAAAATAATCAACACTGCTCATGCAGTTCATCCCTGTGCCTGAAGCAACAAGCCTCTCCAGCTGGAACAGAAAACCCATTTTTGCTTGTTTGTTGTAAATAATAAACTTGCTTATTAGTCTAGAATCAATGCATCTTGATGCATTGACCCTTCTGTTTACTACCAAAAAAATGAAAGGAACTTGCCGCCCAGAAATAACAATTTGTTCTAGAACTTGAATGCAAAATGCGGTCCCTTCATTTCGAAGATTGATATCACTTACCAGCAATATTCAGACCAAAGATTCCATACCTTCCGGTTAACAATAACGTTCACAACAGAGCATCAGTCTATCAGAAGTTGCTTTTCTGTAACTGAAGCAACCTGCAAGCAACTGCACATTTCTGGTATGCATCTCTGCCATACAGTTTATGACTGAGAATGTCAGAGGTTAATACACTGAAAGTCTATCCCTTAACCTCCAAGTAAAATAACCAATGGCTAAAAATTAACAGTTTTATCAAGCTACTTAGATAATCAGTTTGCAATCTCCATCAGAGTTTTTTATGAAGCCACTTAGATAACTACTTAGTAATCTCACTCAGAAAACAATGCACGGGAGAGCAATTTCCTGGCACAGCTCTCATGAGATAGGTGGTGAATACAGCTGCTACTTGGAATAATTTCGAGATCAAAGACCTAGAAAATAAGGACACTAACTTGATTCCAAAGCAAACAGAAGATATTAGCAGAATATTAAAGTCATGGCTTCAAGGCTGTTTTGATATGTGGCAATTTAACAAAACAGACTAAAAATCAACTATATACGTTTAAATTTTTAAACAGACAAAGTTTTCTACTAACAATACAGTAAAAAAAATAAGGAAGCCAGAACCATATAGACAGAAAGTAACGCCTGAAGCCAAAATAACCATCAAAACTTGCATTAATTCAAACGATAATGTCTTTATTAAAAAATGGTAATGCGGTCTTCCATATGATTTAGCTCTATGAAAGGCTACACATTAGACAATCAAAATCCTAACATGAAGCATCCAATGGCAGAAATCATAAAAGCGGCAATACCAATGCCTATGCCGAGACAACAATACGCTAGAGTTACATAAGCCAAACTTGCAGTGCTCATAATCTGCCTACTACTTTGGTGTTTTACTCAAATACTTCTTCAAAACATCCATAACAGAACCAAAATCAGCCTTGACACTCACAGGCGGGTTAGCAAACCTACAAGCCATTTCCTTAATATTATTCGAGTGATAATCAATCTTACTTTGAGTGAACTTAAGCCCATGGGCAGTACTAACCACCACTGTCCGATCAGTTGGACCTATAACCCCACTCTTCCTAAGCTTCATCAAAGCCGTCAATGCCACTCCTGTATGTGGGCATATAAACATCCCCGTCGAATCCGCTTGCGCCATTGCATCCATTAACTCCTCCTCGGTAGCCTCTTCGACAATCCCATTCGATTGTTTCAGCGCATAAACAGCTCTATCAATTGAAACAGGATCGCCAATCTGAATAGCAGATGCAAATGTACCACTGGCTTTTACAGCTTTAAATTCCTTCCACCCTGACTTATAATACAAGTAGAGAGGATTGGCATTCGCGGCCTGTGCACAAACAAGCCTTGGAATCTTATCCACAAGCCCCAACTCTTTGCACATATGAAACCCTTTATAAAAAGCATAGATATTCCCCAAATTCCCACCAGGAATAACAACCCAGTCGGGCACTTCCCAATCAAACTGCTGCAAAATCTCTATGGCAGCAGTTTTCTGCCCTTCTATCCTCAGACTATTTAGCGAATTGGCTAAATAAATAGGCAACTCAGACGTAACCTCTCTTATCAACTGCATACAGCCATCAAAATCAGTATCAACACTCAGAACAAAAGCGCCATTGGCAATGGGCTGCACGAGCTGGGCAATAGAGATCTTATTAGCAGGCAAAAATACAATAGAAGGAATACCAGCAGAAGCACAATAAGCAGACAAAGCAGCAGAGGTGTCGCCTGTCGAAGCACAGCCAACACCAAAAACAGGTTTGTTCATTTTTCTCAATCTATTAACCTGACTAACAAGAACAGTCATGCCCAGATCTTTAAAACTCCCTGTATGGCTAATCCCACAATGTTTAACCCACAACTCATTCATCTCAAGGAAGTGTTTACCAAGCCTTTCAGCCCAGAAGAGATTAGAGTTGCCCTCAAAGGCACTGACAATATCATCACTAGAAATCTCAGGCAAGACCCATTCTTTCTTGGACCACACACCGGAACCATAAGGCCAAGTGGTCTTGCCAACGCGAGAGTCGAAGAGGGCACGCCAGTAGGAGCCAGGAAAGGCTTTGAGGGCGGAGATGTCGTGTTGGACATCGAGGAGGCCACCAGACTGGGATCGGTAGACGATCTCGTCGAGGGAGTAGGACTCTGTGTTGGTGACAGGGTCAGCGTTGAAAGGGACGTATTTGGCGGAGAAGTTCTGGTTTTGTGGTGGGTTTGTGAGGTATTGGCGGCGGGCTTCGTCGCGAATGTTGTTCCCTTTGCTTGCGGTGCTGGCGGGGGTATTGTTTGAGGAGGAGGAGGAGGAGGAGGAGGAGGCTTTGACGGAGAGAGAACAAGGGGTTGGTGTGGGAGTTCTGGGTTTTGAGGGAAGCTTGAGATTGGTGGAGAAGCTGGGAGATTGGAGAAGATATGAAGAAGGCATTTTTAGAGAGAGAGAGAGAGAGAGGTAATCGGAAATGGACTTTGCCTCCCCTTAGATAGATAGATCCTTGTATAGGGTCGCGACGGAATTAAAATTTAGAGAACCCTCTCCCCATATCAGATCTTCAATTTATTCAAACAGATCCTTCATCTTTTTTAGAGTTGTGCAATGAAGTGAAAACACGGAGTCTCCTCATGAAAAATACTTTTTAAAAATATAAATTAAATGATTTGGGAAAAAAATAAATAGAACTCTAAAAGGAAGGACCTAAGGTAGCAATCAAACTGATACTTCAAACAACATCAAAGATAAAGACAAACAATATTTTCTTGTAGGCAGCCGCAATGTCTACAGTTTGGTACGGCCGCCGCTTCCTTCTTTCTATCTCGTCTAATTTTATCATTTAATAAGGTTTTGTTTAGAAATGTAATTGCATTTATGTTATAAAGTGTTTTTTATTTAAAGATGTATTAAATTATTATTTTTTTTATTTTTTAAAAATTATTTTAGATATCAGCGCATCAAAATAATTTAAAAATACCAAAAAAAATATTAATTTAAAAAAAAATTAAAAAATTTCAAAATTTTTTAAAAGTGCTTTTAAAATGCAAAAACAAATAGAGAACTTTTCCATGTGGTCACACCCCGCTTGTTAAAAAAATTAATTAATTTTTTTATAGTTTTTAATATATCAAAAATAAATTTTAAAAAATATTTTTTATGAAGGACATTTCAAAAAGCAATAAGTATCATAGTATCGCACTCTAACTTAAAGCTCATAAAGCTTTATTCTTTAACAAGAATGAAAAAAACTGAGAACACTAAATTAATTAATTAGAAAATCTAGAAAAAAATCCAGTTTAATTTGGTTTTGTTTTTATTGATCTAAAATTGATTAAATCGGACCGAACAACCTTAAACCGTATTACAAAACGCTCATATGTATAAAAAGAAGAACACAAAGCAGCTAACCTTCAGAAGTAGTTTAACTAGTCAAGTCTTGAATTTGCTCCTTAATGATCATGAGTTCGAGTTCTTTTAGGACTACTAGGGACTTACATGATTGTTAACTTCAGAACCCATGGAATTAGTCGAGATGCGTCTAAATTAACCTGGACATCCATTCTAATTAAAAAAAAAAACACAAACCAACTTGCTCGAGCCTTTTTTGAGTAATCTGCCTCTCCTATTCAAATCATTATTTAACAGCTTATAACATCCATGAGATGCCAATTGTCTTGGGAGTTGGTTTAGATTTAAAAAAATCTCTTGGGAAATTTGTGTTGCTTTCGGCAGGATGATGGGTGTGTGTTGCTTTTGGACGTGTTGATGGGTGTGTGGCTTTTGGACGTGTTGATGGCTTGCACGGCCATTTGTTGAGCTGTCGTGGTCAGGGGAGGGTATTCTTTCAGCCATTTGTTGAGCTGCTGTGGTTTTTCAAAATTGTGTTCTTCTTTTTACAGGGCAATTAAGGAGGTTGAAATATAGCTTGAGAGAAGCTGGTGATGAATTTGTTAAAAGTTCTTGCAGGTCTCTCTCTCTCTCTTACCAATATATATATATAAACTTGTTCCCCTATCCTGGATCATATATTAACATCTCAAAAATATTTTATCATTCTGATCACTTAAATGTACATTTCAATATTTGAAACAATATATATAACTTAGTAAGAATATTAACATTGAACATAAAAAATATAACTAAAATGTATATACCTTGACTATATCAGAATGGCAAATAAAAGAAATCTCACTATTATTGACGGGTACTAGAGAGACTTGTAATACAACAAAATATTAATAAAAATAAACTAAAATGTCACAACTATGTTCATAGAAAGAGAATTCAATAAATTCTATTTCAATCTTCTCGTTTTCTTTTTCTTTTTTCAGAACTTATTTTTTTGTATTAATCTTTCTCATGTATCTAATTTCTTTTATTCACATTAATGTTGACATCAGTTACAATAATATCATTAACCTCCTTTACTCTAAGGTGGCCAATCAATGTTGATAACTTGATATCGTCCAACCGATATCATTAGTCTTCACTACATGATGACAAGTCAAGATTCTTATCAATACTTATCACTCTAGTATCATTAGTCTTCATACTTTTGAACAACTAATCAATACCGATATCGATCCAATCGATATCAATAGCCTTCACCACATAAAAGACTAATCAAGAATCCTTCGATACCAATCAAACCTAGTATCATTAGTCTCTATTGCCCGGATGATTAATCAAATACTTTACATTTACACTTTTTTCTCATTTAATATCGATATCAGACCAACTAATATCATTAGTCTCCATAACATGGAAACTTGACACGACCAAAAGATTGATATCTTCTTTCAAGTGTAAGAGTATCGAAGTAATAAATAATCCGGCAAGACCGGGGTCGAATCACAGGGAGGTTAACTATATAAATTTAGTTAACAACAACAACAACAATAAGTTAAAGAGGACTTTGAGATGTAAGATTAAAATGAGGATTAAACAATGATAAAAACAAATGTCAAGGTTAGAGGATCCACTAATGGTATTTCAAACAAGTATAGTATAAACTCTTTTTATTACTCAACTGAAAACCACACATAAAGGAGGTCCCAATTGGATGATTTGTCATTAATAGCTCATTATAAATTGTTAACATGATCATATTAATTATCTTATTTAAGTAATACCAAACTTTTAAATATTATCAGGAATTCATGATGCTAACTTATGTTAACAACAAATCAAGTTCCTTTCATAGCACAGGTGTAAGTTATACCATACGGTTGGGCTATGAAAGTGTCAAGCATTTGTTGTACCAAGTGTTATACAACGCAAATCTAGATTAACCATTTAACAAGTAAGGTATTAAGAGTTAATAAGATAAAAATGATAAGACATGTTAATAGCAAGTTGTTTTAGATATAAGCATTGAAGTCCATATTGAGTTTATATTATACTTATTCTTACATAATTAGTGTAACATTTTCATCTTAACATAATAAACTTAGCTAAACATAATGAAGAGGAGAAATATAAATAAACAAGATAAGAACATAAATAAGATACAAGTTAACTAAGTATAGAAAAGGAAATGAAAAGCATAAACATGATATTAATGAAAGCAAAATTTAAGCATTACAAAAATATAAAGAAAGAGAGAGAGAGAGAGAGAGAGCAAGAGTAAGATCTTGATCTGAACAACTAAGCCCCTAAATGCATGGCAAATGCCTCCTTTTATAGGCCGAAATTTGAAACTATTGATTTGATGACTAATTGTTGAGTGGGTGGCTAACTCTTGACTTGGTGACAATCTTTATCTTCTTGTCTGAACAAAACATCATTTTTAACGTCAAAATGCGAACAGATTTGAATCATGAAAGTTCTAGGAAATTCTCTCATCTTTCCAAGGAAAAAAATTGAGGTCATTTGAACTTCTAGAACTCGAGATATGAGCTAAACACTAAACAATGTCTGGGCTGCAGCACAGATTCAGACTTCTCTGTTGTTGCTACAATTTGGACTTGAAAACGGTCTTTTTAAATCTTGGACTGCCATGAAAGTTTTAGGCCTATGTCTTATCTTTCTATCTATCCATATAAAGCAGACATAAATCTAAGATCTACAGCTCTAGATATGACCCGATGACCGAATAGTGTTCCAGTTTGGACTGAACCAGCATCTCTTTTCTAAGTTTGGTCCTCTCTTTATCCTTTCAATTTCAGTACTTAAACTCATCAATCAATCCTTTCATTTATGTGATAGGCCTGCATTTAAGATGAACATTTACCATAAATTAAAGGTATTTTATGGTATCAGACTTGTTATTATAAAACATGCTTTAGTTAAGGAGTTATTGATACTTCAAGTGCAAAATGATGATATAAAACCTTGATAAAAATGCACTTTTAAGTACTAATCACTCACCCCAACCAGCTTATTACTAGTCCCTAGTAATCAAAGCATTAAAATAGAAAAACAATTTGTAAATTCCACAAAGCAAGGCATTCATTATTCAACTTCCATTAATCTATCTAGATAAACAAACTCTCATTAAATTTATATATATGCTCAATACCTCTTAAACAAGATATTAATAAACCTTTCTTTTGTGCTCAATATATCAACACATAGTTATAGGGCTTTATTTGGAAGAAAACAAAATTTTTGTTCTAATGTTGAAGGTTAACTTCTTTGAGTTAGGATTATTATCTTTTTCTTCTTTTCTTTTCTTTTTTTTAATATATATTCATATAACTTAAAACACAATGCATTTTTAACTCATATAACGAGCTTTCGGCTAATGACTCCCAGACCAGTTGGTCTTAGGGCATTAGGTGTTGAGACACCTCTACGAGCTTAGTAACTCGGGTTGTAGATACTGATACGTAGGTAGTGCAATGTTTGATTCTCTTAAGCTTTTCTCCTCAACCCATGTAACAAGCGTTGGACCAATAGCTCCCAAGTCAGTTGACTTTAGGGTATTAGGTGTTAAAACACCCCTTCGGGCTTAATAGCTTAGGTTAGAGAGGCTACGAAACCAAACTTCTCTATTTTTTATTATCATCATTATATATATATATATATATACACACACTATCCATTTCCCTTAGTTGTTACCTTTAACAAAAGAACATAAATAATAAAATAATCTAATGTGCAACCTACAATCATATGTTAAAGTGTGTGTGTAAATGAAGGTTTAAGAATACTTGTTAAATGAGTATATAAGCAGAATTAAGTGATAACAATGCGAGAAGTTTGTAATCCTGAATATTTCAAGAAGTATTCTGATAGACCTTGTTAAGAATGTTTATTAAGATGCGTCTCAAAAGTCACTTTAACAAAAGAACTCCTTTACTCTGCTATCCTATTAACAACAGTTTTGCAAATGGTCTATGAAATAGAAAACACAGTTAGTTAATTTTTTTTTTAAATATCAACTACTACCCTTTCTCCTAACCAAAACGAGACATTATCCTCCATATCCTAAGGTAGAAAGATAGAGTATAGAAGACATCACCTGAAACAACAAACACTGACAAACCTAAAACACACTTAAACAAATATAAGAAACAACAAAACAAAATAATAAAACCAAAAGACACAAAGTTTTTACAAACGAAGGCTCAAATCCAATCTAAGCTTTTTACGGCTTTCCTTAGTTGACCAATTTATACGACTCATAGAGGGATCAATTACGGGGATGAAAGATTGTAAATGGTCAATCAATTGTTCAGTAGTAGCAGCAGAGATTATAATTTGTCATGTTGAAGATGTTAGAAATTCCTGTTCCACAGCATGATTAAGAAAAGACAACAACTTATCATGAAAACCATTAACATTTAACAGACCTATGGGTTTATGGTGAATGTACAGTTGGGCCTAAGAGGAAATATGAAATATCTCTTCTAATATGCCTAGACCACCTGATAAAGCAATGAAGGCATCAGCATGGTTAAACATTGCATTCAGTCGATCAAACATTGTGGAGACTTGTAGTTTCTCTCTAATTGTTTTTCCAATGATGTCCCTTTTTACTAAAGCTTTGGGGACTACCCCCAAATCTTGACTACCTCCTAAAAATGCAGTTATTGACACACTCTCCCCATTAACCCAAAGCTACCTCCCTCATACACTAAATGAATCTTTCTTTCAGCTAGTACCTGACCAAGAGGATTTGCTGATTCTAAAAACTCTATTTCCTTCCCAGGAGTGGATCCACCAAAAACACAAATATTTCTTATGTGATGACTTAAAGAATCTGCCATTTTTACACACTTTTATATCTGCTGAATGTATAGGTTGAGTAGAAATGAAGGGAAGGGAAGGAAGAGTCAATAGAAGATTATCTAAAGAGATTATCTAAAGATCCCTTACTCAGGCCGTCCTTAATGAATTGTATTTTATCTTCATGGTTTACAGATACCATCCCTAAAGAACGACATGTTGCATTACAAGTCCATTTGGCACATCTATGGCAGACTTTCAGTCGTTTTGCACAACGTTTCTTTGTAAAAGTGCTTTTACCTATTCCAGGCATGTATGAAATGAAAGAATTGGAGGACTCGCCTGATAATCAAACCTTTGCTTCAATTAGCCAGCGAACATCTTCAGGAATTCCATGATTCATTAACAACTTTAATCTTGCACATCTAGCATGATAAATTTTTGAAATCGCATTCTGAGGCAGAGCGGGAAAATACTTTTTTAATTTTTCAAGAGTGGTGTCCATTTTCAAATGAGAATTGGAGAACAAATTCAAAGAAGGGAGAAAGAGCAAAGAATTGCACAAATATATACACAGATATCAGTTATCATGAAAGAACCGACTTAAGAGTCACGGAGTACCGTTATCTGCCATTTGACTGGGTAAGAGAGACTAGCAACACAAAATTCACACCAAAACAAAACACAAAACAATGTGAGAAAAAGAATCAATCTTTATATACAGGATCAGTTAATTCAATAGAGTCATTTTCAACTGAAATATTGTCAAAGTAAACTTTTAAACGATATCCATTTACCTTGAAAACATTGTCATTCTTTGGATTTTCGATATCACAGGCTCCATATGGATACACATGTTTTATAATACAAGGACCGCTTTATCTTAATCTTAGTTTTCCAAGAAATGAATGGAGTCGAGAATTATAAAGTAAGACTTTTTGACCAACATTGAATGTTTTTCTCAGTATTTTCTTGTCATGAAACTCTTTGATTCTTGCTTTATGAATTCTTGAATTTTTATATGCATCATTTCTTATTTCCTCAAGCTTATTTATTTGTAATTTTCGCATTTGACTAGCATTATCAAGGTTTGAATTGAAAGCTTTAATAACCCAATAAGCTTTATGTTCAAGTTCTATAGGCAAGTGACAAGATTTTTCATAGACTAGTCTATAAGATGACATTCCTAATGATGTTTTATAAGTAGTTCGATAAGCCTAAAGTGCATCATTAAGTTTTAAAGACCAGTCTTTCCGATTAGGGTTCATTGTTTTCTCCAAGATCTATTTAATCTCCCTATTAACAAGTTCTACCTGTCCACTAGTCTGAGGGTGATAAGGGGTGGCAACTTTGTGTGTGATTCCATATTTCTTCATTAAAGACTCAAATGGCTTGTTGCGGAAATGTGTTCCACGACCACTTATCATGGCTCGAGGGATTCCAAATCGACTCAAAATATTTTCTTTTAATAACTTTATCACTATTTTGTGATCATTGTTTCGACTTGGAATTGCCTTTATCCATTTTGAAACATAATCTACTGCAACTAATATGTACAAGAAACCAAATGATGGAGGAAATGGACCCATGAAATCTATACCCTAATAGTCAAAGATTTCAATGACAAGAATAGAATTTAAAGGCATTATGTGACGTTTTGAAATAGATCCCAACTTTTGATAATTTTCACAAGTCTTGTAGAATGTATATGAGTCTTTGAACATGGTGGGCCAGTAAGATCCACTTTGTAAGATTTTTACAGTTTTTTACTTGATGAGAAATGACCCCCACATGCCTCAGAATGACAAAATTTAATGCATTACTTACCTCATTGTCAGGAATGCATCTTTGAAATATTTGATCGGGACAATATTTGAATAAATAAGGGTCATCCCAATAAAAATTCTTCACTTTGTTCAAGAACTTTCTTTTGTCTTGGGTACTCCAATGAGCTGGCAATTGTTTTGAAACAAGAAAATTAACAATATTAGCAAACCAAGGCATTGTAGAGACAGAAAGTCAAGATTCATCAGGAAAGTAGTCATCGATTGGTGTGATGTCAGATATTGAATCTGTTGTTAATCTTGACAAATGATCTGCGACAACATTTTCGATGTCTTTCTTGTCTTTGATTGTGATATCAAATTCTTAAAGTAACAAAATCCACGACACCAATCTAGCCTTAGAATCTTTCTTAGAAAGAAGATATTTCAATACTGCATGATCACTAAAAACAACAACAGGTGAGCCAACAAGATAAGACCTGAATTTCTCACATGCAAATACTGCTGCAAGTAATTCTTTTTCAGTAGTGGTGTAATTCATTTGAGCACTATTTAAAGTTTTACTTGCATAGTAAATTACATAAAGTTTCTTATCTTTTCTTTGTCCCAAGACAGCACCCACGACATAATCACTAGCGTCACACATTATTTCAAAAGGTAATAACTAATCACGAGGTTGAATGATAGGAGTAGAAGTAAGTAAGCTTTTAAGTTTAACAAAGGCTTTTTCATATTGTTCAGTCCATTCAAAAACATTTTTCTTTGTTAGAAGGTTAGACAATGGTTTAGATATTACACTAAAATCTTTGATGAACCTTCTGTAAAAACCAGCATATCCTAAGAATGATCTAACATCTTTAATAGATTTTGGTGTTGGCAAGTTAGCAATTAACTTGATTTTAGATTTGTCAACCTCAATTCCTTTCGATGAAACAATATGACCAAGTACAATGTCGTTTGTTACCATAAAGTGACATTTTTCCCAATTCAGTACAAGATTCTTCTCTTCACACCTGTTCAAAACCTTTTCCAAGTTAGTTAAACAATCATCAAATGAATCACCAAAAACA
>Ga0325410_1005359_pt1 | contig 14161 bp, 10 predicted proteins | sample PopdelMetagenome_16_FD_206182 | JGI IMG/M metagenome (GOLD analysis project Ga0325410, IMG submission 206182) | Populus deltoides microbial communities from Bellville, Georgia, United States - Xylem-PdIQD-R3 | ecosystem: Host-associated > Plants > Phyllosphere > Stem > Wood/Secondary xylem... | reverse complement strand
GTTATCAACCTAATAAATTCAGCTAATTAATAATTACCCCCTAGCTAGTTCATTTCAATGTTGTTTAACATGATATAGCCATTGGTTTGAGTTTGTAATAGCGAACAATATACAATAAGGGAAGTAAACTTCATGATAAATCTCTGCTGCTAATAATCTATTGATCTTTAATTTCTCAAGATGCATGGTTAGGGTATGTAAGTCTTGTCATGGACACCATTAATGAATTCCGAAGCCAACATTTATATATATTTCAAAGGAAAATATACAAGTCATTGAGAGAGTTCCTTTGAACATTCAAAAGTCTTAATTATTAATTGGATGCCTTCTAACTATTTTTTTAGATCAATATTTATTATAAAACAAAATCAAGTGACATTTTATATTAAGCCAGGTTAGCTGTTGATCTAGCTGTTGCCCAATTCTCCTACTCATGATCACCAATGGGATTCCCACCTTTTGGTAGAGGAGAATAGTTTAATAAAATCTCCAATAAAGCTCAAGTTCCATGGCAAATCAAGGCTAATTAAATTAATAAATGCAGTCCAGCTTATAATTATTTGGCTACTTCACTAGCACTGTAGGGTTAGAAGAATTTTAAGCACTCTCCCCCAGTTAGATTTCAATTCATAAATATTCTTTGAATTATGATCTCGATCGTCAATTGGATCTAGTTAGTCAATCCCTCCCATACTTTTGTCAAGGAAAATGAAATTAAGGAAGCTTCACGTGAACTTGTTTTAATTAATTGATTAATGTCTTAGCATTAATCTTTGAAATCAATCAAATAGAATCTCATTGACAAGCCATGCATGTCCCAAGATTATTAATTGTTGTTTGAAACTAATCAATTGCTTCCAAAGAACATGGACCTAACAAGAATAAATTAAAGAATTGGGAAAGGATCACAACTTGTGTACCATGAACATCAAGCTAGCAAGCAAGCTAGCTATCATCCATAAATGATAAGTCAGGCAATGTACTAGAGGATGGGGAAGATAACCATTGGTGTGTAACCTGTTAGAGGTGTTTGTGTACTAGCTAGCTCACTTATTAAATGACTGCCGAGTTGATGTTTAACCTGTAGTTCTATCAAGCTTTCCTTTTTATTCTTCATCTTCCCTCCAGACCCTAGATAAATTTAGGACAATAGGGCTCCACTGTTATTGTGAAAGAATTTCATTAGCCATATCCGTTGATGATAAAAGGATTCCAACAGTTTTCTTCAACTTTAAACAGTGGATATGGAAGTTCCTGTCGTGTACATCAAGTTTTTGAGGGGGACCTCTCTCGATCTATATCTCTCTGATTTCTTGACAAAAGTATGTAACACAAACACAGAGGAAACACAAGCTTTCAAGCTTAATTTTCCCTTCGCCAGCTTTTTCTACTAATTAATTTTAATCTTGTGTACTTGTGTTCATCCGAAATAGGAAAACTTTTGTGCTTCGTTAAAGGCTAGTTCAATTCATGGTGCTGATTACAAATATTAGGATTTGGAGCTTCATTTCAGAAAAAAAATCTAGCAAACAAACAAAAGAAAGCTAAGCTCAATGAGGCATGGCCTTGTTGAGATAAGTTTTGGACCACCGCTTTCGAACTCAACTGGACCACCAAACTGGAACGCTCCACCTCCAGTTGACGGCTATCTTGTTTTATCTTTCAATATGTTCTTAGGTGCGTATGCATGCGTCCATGCCCGTGTTGTGTTGAAAGTAGAATTGAATTTTCGTTTAAATTGTTTCATCTTTTTATGTGTCTTTATATGTGTGTGTTCGTGTTCTCACGCATGAGTTGAGGGCAAGATTTAATGTTATTTTAAACAAATCATATGGTTATTTTTGGAAAACAAATCACACCAATAATATAACTTAATATGTATTATTTCATATTAATTGAGATCAAATATTGATTTAATTTTAATTTGGGAGGTAATTATTCATGCTATAATTAAAAACTAGAAATTTCTCAACTAGGTAGCTGCAAGTTGTAAGTTGCAAGTTGAACTGATCTCTATGGCAACTAAATCCAGCTCAACGCATGTGTGAGACAGGAAACTGAGGGCTATAACTTTAACCAATTGGGGGATTTTAAAAATATTTTAGGGGCTCAATGCAAAAGCAGCAAATTGTTTTCATCGGAACTATGATTAAATAGTATAACACTAGATTGATTTCATGTGCTACGTAGTGGGCAGATTAATTTTTTTCTCAACATAGATGATTGGGTGATGCTAGTATTTTTTTTTTAAAATAAAAATCAAAGATCCAAGTTATTAACTCGACTAGGTCCACTAACCTTAATTAATTTAATAATATAATTAAAAAAATAATAATAGTAAATAAATAAACTAAAAAAAATAACAATGATTAACTACAAAACATGAATGCTTGATAATATAATGGAAAGATATCATCTTAATATTTTTAAAAGGTCTCAATAATCTTATTTAATAATAAAGTAAAAATTAAATAAGAACAAGGTAACCCTATAAAAAACAAAATTGAAGCTCAATTCCTAATACATAAAATGTTGAAGGATAAAATTAAAAAAAATTAAAAGCAAAAAAAAAAGACCCCGCTTGAGTTAGCTAGCCAAATTTGCGATCTCATCATAAGATTAGGATAACACTGTAAAAAATAAATTGAATAAAATTATAAAATTCAATTCTCAAACTAACACAATGTCGAAGAGTGAAACTTTTTAAAAAATAAATTTTTTTAAAAAAAGAAAAAGAACCTAAGTAAATCCGAGTTAACTTGTCAAGCTCGTTACCCCAGACATGAGATTGGGATAACCTTTTAAACAGAAAAGTAAAAAAATCATGAACCCGTGACCTTGAAAGAAATTCAATATTAAATGATAAAATTAAAAAAAATTCAATTGTAAGAAAAGACGTAAAAAAAGACATAAGTTAACTCGGACTAACTTTTCAAATCCGTGACCAAGGTTATGAGTTCAGGATTACCATATAGAAAGCAAAATAAATAAAAAATCATAAAGCAAAATTCTCAATCAACAAAATGCTAAGGGATGAAATTGAGGAAAAAAAATCAATGAAAATTGTTAAAAAAAATAGAAATTAAAAGCATGATGATCAAATTTGATATAAAAATAAAATGAAACCAAATGCTGATGGTTGGAATTGAAAAAATAATAATTAAGAGAATGGTACAAAAATAAATAAATAGCAATAAAAAAAATAAAAATCAAATATGACATAAAAATCAAACATTATTTAGGTATGAGATTGAAAGGAAAAAATTCAAATAAAAAAAGGGATTCAAAGCAAAACAAATAACAATCAAAATATTAAAGACCAAATTTTATATAAAAATAAAATGACATGACACTTTTAAATTTTGGCATAGATGGCATGAATCATAATGATAAGAGAGAGAAAAAAAGAAGAATAAAAAAAGTCATTGGCACTAAACTGTTGCTTTGCCACCGCCACGGACCAGCTTAAATAGGAAGGTCTTGTGAGCCACTTTCAATTGTGTAATGGAAGCAGACGTTTGACTGCTAGGATACCCCGCATGCACCACCTAAACATGGTGGGCGTCTTATACACGCTGTGCGTGTACCACTAGCCCCACACTATTTACTCCATCTACTTACCCTAGTCCTTATAATTATTTTAGTTTTAATTTTGGTCCGTTAACGTTTAATTATTCTATATCAATTGAATTTTATTTTGTAAAACCGAGCATCAATTGAGCCCTAAAAATATCCTTTAATATTGCAATTAAGGCATCCTAAACAAATTACCAAGTCAAATCCCAAATAAAATCAATTTAAAGGAATCAAATTAAAAAAACAAAGTTGAGGGACTAAAATAAAATAAAAAAGGACCTAAACCTCCCCCCTGATAGTACAAATAAGTCCTTTATTTTGGCAAAAAAAGGTACTAAATATTTTTTTAATTCTAAAATTTGGTTTCTAAAACTGTAATTATTTGAAATCAATGAAAATGAATTTCATTTTGCTAAACCGCACCAGGGAAGCTCATCATTGATCGCTTTAATTCTTTACACGCATCGCCAAAAGACAGCAGAGGGTCGAACACGTGTTATGCAAATATTGATCACTTTTTTTATATATTTTATATTTATTAAAAGAGTAAATTATCTCTAAATCAACAGAAATATAACAATAAAACCATAGTAAAAGGATAAAATAATCTTCAGATAACAATTTATTAATTTTTACTTTTTAAGAGTATTAGCGTTATTTTATTGTGCTAAACAGATTAAAAATGTGAAAATGATCTTGGATGATAATTAATGATTTTTTTTCGTTTTTAAAGATAATTTAGTAAATTAACCATGCAAAAAAAATATAAAAAAAAGAGTTGTTTTCGACCAATTTATTAATAACTAATGTACTTTATAAAAAGATAGAATTACCCTTGTTTACAACTTATTCTTTTTTCTAAAGAGCAAAATGATAATTACATAATAGTAAATGTTTTTTTTTTAGAAAGCTATATAGTAATCTATACTGCACTATGAGTAAATATACAATGTTTTTCACTTTGCATTTCACCCTTTCATTTTATTTTATTTTTTTAATAATTTATAAGATAATATATCAACCATTTGCGCCATAGCAACCATAACCCACAAGCCCCCAAGGTCTCTCTATGTTTGTTGTGCCTCCTACTTTATTCTTGCATCTTGAAAACAAGTTGATCATCAAAACAAAGTGGGGTCCTTCATGCTTGCTTTGCCTGGACCATAAAATACTTGAAGGACCAAGACCAAATCAGCAATGGCATTTTGTTGAGACTTCAATTACTATTCATAGATTGACCCCATGATACAAGTTGAAAAGGAATACATGCAAGCCTCCATTGACGCACCTTACTAGTTGAAAGGAGACTTGGAGTTCAATTATATTTTTGTCAAGATAATTTGTTTAATTTCAAAAAGAATTTTCTTGTATTTCTTGTAGAATAAGTTGATGAATAATTTGTCAAGATGGGTTTGCAGTCTATTGACTCTGTGAAGCTCGTTAGTTTAAACTCTAGCCATTTTGAACTACGATTATGGAGATAATGAATCTAAAATTATCACTGTTGATGATAAAAAATTGTGCAGTGTTATTATTGTTTTTAATTTTTTTTAATAACATTAGAATGTGATAATTATTATTTTGTTTTCTATAATTTAGTTTTTTATATTTCAGTTTCTATTAAAGTACAAGTCGAGTATGAGAGTTATGGCGAAGAAAAAAACTAGAAGGAATGCTAATTTTACTAAAAATTATTTCCAAATTTTAGATTTACGGGCTCCAACAAGTTTTGTAACCAGGCTAGGCCTTGGCTCAGGACAACATCAAATGGGCCTTGAACAAGGGTCTAAGGATTAAATCGAAAAAGAAAAAGATCATCCTACTTTCTCTAGGGTTTATATCGAAGTACTGTCCCTCTGTCAGCACCGAAACAGTCACAGAGCCTACAGAGAAAGAGAGAGGAGCAAGAAAGAAGTAATGGATTCGTTTTCTTCACATTCAAGTATGGGATCTGGGTCACCCCAAATTTCAGCTGAAGACTTGAAGGACCAGTTAAAGAATCAACTTGCACAAGCTTATGCCCAGGAGTTTCTTGAGGTTTACTTTTTCTTTATGAATCTTTCTCTTTCTCTCTTTTTATGTGCTTCTACTATTGATGATGATTTCTTGGCTTATTACGTACTCTTTTTCTTGCTTTGCGATCTTTGGTGGTTTAGTAGGGAAATTTGTTTGCCTTTGGGTGGTTTTGGTATAAAGGATGGCCAAAGATAGATTTTTTTTTGGTTATGAAAGATGGATTTTAGTTGATTTTTAGCTGAAAGGATGTATTTTTTTAACTGGGTTTCTTTTAATTTTGGTTTTTACGTGAGTGTAAAGGTTAAGTTTTCAATTTGAGGGAATGCATTTTAGGGGTGGAGGTTTTATCCCGTACTTGTGATAATAGTGAACTTTCCGATTAATGTGAATTGGTATTTGTCTCCTCTGTTTTCCGATTAATGTGAATTGGTATTTGTCTCCTCTGTTTAAGGGTTATTAGAGAAGGGCTTAGGTGGAATGTTAATTCTGCTGTCATTGGTTAGTAAACTTTTGTGCTTTTGGGAACAGTGTTGAATTATTCGGTGACTTGCGGTGAGAGTTTGACACATCTAATCTTTATGGTTTACAATAAGTAATTACTTATGATGGCTTGTTATTGTTTGAAGAGTTGGAGATAATGCGTGTACATAAATATACCTGTTTTTTGTTTATATGTGGGAGCTTTTGTGAATGTTAACCTGTTTTAAGAGAAAGGATCGCAAAAAGGATCAAGACGCAATTTTGATACGTTAACAATATTTCATGCACAGCTTAGGTTGGATATTGTCATTAGAGTGAAGTCTAGTTGCCTGCCCTGAGTTGCCTGCTCAATTTTGTGCGAAGAAATGTGGAATTAGAAAATATATTTTTGATTGTTAAAATATAATTTTAGGTGGCAGCTTTGTTGTGGATGTTGAGATTATTGCACATATATATACTAATGTGCTCTCAAATGAAATGATGAAGGTGAACTTACAGGTGGATGGGTTTCAGCCTAACAGTAGAGTTTATGTAGCTTCAATTTTCTTGGAAGAAGTTTTATTCTGGTTACTTTAGTTATTTGTAATTAGAATTACAGTGGAGGTTGCATAAACACATGTGCCCTGATATTAATACCGAAGTTCCAGTTCATCATGTTATAATGTCATTAACAGGCTTTAGTTTCCTGGTAGCCAGAAGGAAACATGTAAACAAATTTGTATCTTAATAAAGAGCAGTGTCTAGGATGTTGGTTGAGGTACCTACATATATCAGTTGCACATCATTTAATCTCTCAAAAACCTTTTTATCAATTTGGGGTCCTTAGCAGCACTTGTGTCGTCACTTTGACTCTCATGATTTTAAAGTGGCACATTTCTTAGAAGCATTTGCCAGTGCTTGATTGAATTCCCATTTGAGAAAATGGAGTCGATGTCATGTACTTTACTATAGCTTCTCTGTCATTTATGTGCAAGATTGTCCACTTATTATTCTGTTTAAATGCAGACTGTGAGGGAGAAATGCTTTGAAAAGTGCATTACAAGACCAGGGTCAAGCCTGAGTGGGAGTGAAAGTAGCTGCACCTCTAGGTGTGTGGAACGCTACATCGAGGCTACTGGCATCATCAGTAGAGCCCTTTTCAGTGCACCACGCTGAACATAGTAGAAAGTTTCCTGAAGATGTCCTGCAAACTGTCTAGGGAACTCTTGAGTGACAGCAGAGATTTTGTCTCTTATATTGTAACCCATTTTATCATTCATAATGTGGACAGATGTTTTCTTCATATTGATCTGTAAAAGATTTATCCAGTTGAAATTCAGCCAATTCTTGGACAATTAGTTAGTTGTGTGGTGTAGAATCTTTTAATAAACCGATAGAATTTACTTGTCCCTGCAATATGAGAATGCTAACATAGCAAGCAGGGCATAGAAGATTACAGAAGTTACTGTGATCTCAATGAATGTATAGAATCTATCAGCTCATGTTTCCCTGAAATCCCTCCTTTTGGATCATTTCTCTCTTCTCGTTTTCATGCTTTTGGAAAGCTGGAACCCTTCTCCATCTTTACATTGATTTGTTCTACGTGGGATGTTTAGGGCCTTAATTTATTAGGAATTGTCAAACCACTCCCATTAACGTGGGTGCCTTGTATCTTTTCAATGCTCATGTTTTTTAGCTCTATTTCGTACACTTTTTATCAACGCATCTGGCCAGTTTGTGTGGAAACAAACTTTTGCCACGTTTTTTTCAGATAAAGGAGAGGTTCAAACTCCAGATCTCGTGGGCGAAGGGGGGGTTACTGCCGGTTGAACTACAAGCTCATCGGCTGTAAGTAGCATGGTTATATAGCCAGCTCTTATACTGATATTGTCTTCTAGCTTATCCACCAGTATCCAACTCAACCAGAAATCTCTTCGTTGCTGAGATCTCCTGGTTTTCCAGTCTCATTGAGTGATAACAAAGAAGCTAAGATCTGAACATTATTATTGTCATCTTTAAGGTCCAAGAATTCCAGCTTAAATGGATAATTCATGACACTTTCCTGAAGGATAATGTCGTGCAACAGAACCCTTCAGTGAGAGCATAATTCTTCAAGATTCATGGAGACATATTTTCTTCAATCTGAGTACAAATCTGGCAATCTCATCTGCAAAAGATGTATCCAGATGAACTTCAGCCCATACTTGGGCCATTACCATGTCAGTAGAATGTGATGCAGAATCGTTTAATATTCTTAGAGAACGGTAAACAGTTACAAAAACTGTGATCTCAATGAATGTATAAAATCTGTCAGCCAATGCTTCCCTGGACTCCCTTCTCTTGATTATTTCTCTCTTCTGTTCCTCATACTTCCTGAATCCCTCTTCCGCTTTAAACTGATTTGTACTGGGCTGGTTGTAAAAGGCCCTGTTCAGAATCATCAAACTACTCCATACATTGACATGGACATCTTCCATCTTCTCAATTCTCATGCTTATTTCCCTCCATTGCAGGCCCTCTTCTCTTTCTGTCATCTTGAATCTAGTTATCACCATGCATCTGGCCTGCTTCTGAGACAGAAAACCATCTTCCACAGGTATAACGCGCCAAAATTGCATCACATAATTAGCTTGATAAGGCCAGTTCTTGTGTATTTGATAACGACTGCCAACTTAAGAGATTAACAGCTTTGCCTGTCTTCTTGTCCACTAGTATCCGGCTCAACTTGAGATCCTCTATAAGCTTCTTGCAATGATCTTCTCTTGATTTTCGAGCTCCATTGAGTGGTGATAGAGGAGAAGCTAATCTTTCATCACTATCTTCATCTTTAACGCCCAGTACTCCCAATTTAAATGGACAATTTAGAAACAATTTCTCTCGCTCATCAGCAATCATTTCCCAGCTGCTATCAACGAGTCCATGTTTGAATATATCTACAGCCTCAGGTATGCCATCCAAAATCCTTGAAAGGACACATCTATTCTTGCAATAAACATCAATAAATGACAGTAGTTCAGCACATTAAGGCAGCTTCGAAGTGTCAGCGTTGGCAACTTCATCATATGAGATAAGTGGGTAGGCATCCGAGTAGAATTTGTCGAAACAACCCTTAACAGAACCCGAAATCAGACGTTCTGCATCTTCAAGAGCAGCAGAAGGCCACCTGAAATGACAACACTTTCCACAATATTTGGTCATGGGCTATGTCTCGCAGCTCAGAACAGGTACAAGCAACAGAGGCCAGGGCTGAACCATCGACATGAGCCATGATATCGGTTAGCAGGTCACCATTTCATGCCCTGGAGGTTGATACATATGATTAAAACTTTGGCTTAAACGTTTTAGGATTTGGACTTACCAAAAATGATTGAAACAAGTGATTTAGATGTGCCATTCATATGAATTTCAATTTACATTAATCATCGAATTTGAAAGTGACATGGCATCAAATCCATTGGAAATGTATGTCCGTAACTCAATTTTGATCAAAAATAAAATTCATCAAATCCGAAAAAAAATGTAAAATTATTTACTTCGAGAAGCCTGACTTCGGGTATTGACCCAACACCTGCCAAAATTAGTCGGCAGCTATCGTTTTCTCTCCTAACAATCTGGTCCCTCGAGGAGGCAATTTGAGTTTTTGCTCCAACCTGTGGCAGGCTCACAATTATTTAGTGCTCACTGATCTATCAGATGGCTCATGGACCAAGATTGCGACCCTATGATTCTCAAAAAAATAAAAAGTGAAATTTATATTAATTGTACTCTGGTCGGTTAATCCATTAATCGGAATTATTGTTCATATTTCTGTTCAATAATATCTAAGATGTTATAATCTTATTAAGGATGAGATGCCTCATTATCATAATTATAAAACTCACCCGAGTTATGACACAATTCAAAATATAGGTTATGAGTTAGACAAATTAATCATAGTTAATTCAAAATAATATCGTCCCAAGATTTATTTTGTAAGTTGAAATGATATTGTATTAATTTTTTTTTTAAATCAAACTAAATATCATATGGGTTTTAACTGCGTTGCGGATTGACTCATTAGGTCAACCAGGTTTAAACAAATCATCTTTTACCTAATTTAATATGAAACTTGGTCTTTGCTAAGTGCTAGGCTACTGAATTGATTTATCGAGTTGGGCTTGAAAAAACAATCCCTAGAATGATGAAATTATATATAAAAAAAAAGTGGGGAAATGGTCGGAATCAACTCGAGGTAGCATGATAAACATATAACCTGGGTAATATATGGGGCGAGCCAATTCGAGTTATCTCGTCAAACCCGCGATCCAGGTCATGAGATCGGGATAACCCGATAGAGAAGAAGCTAAAGGTACCCACAAAGCTATATATATATATATATATATATATATATATATATATATATATATATATATAAACCAATGTCGGACAATGAAATCGAAAGAGACAGTAAACAAAAAAAAAGAATATAGACTTGCGTTAACTTTTTAAACTCGTGACTTGAGTTATTAGACTAAAAGCACCATACATGAAAAAGCCACAAAACTCCACCCCTAACAAATCAAATATTGAAGGATAAAATTTGGGGGGAAAATAATCACACAAAATGATAGAAAGCCAAAAGAGCAATTAAAAGAATGAGAATACAAATAAAATAAAATAAAAACAAATAAATTAGAGGGCATCTATAAATTTTCAATTAAATGTTGTGAAATTGCAAAGAAAAAAACTTTAAGAAAGGACAAAAAAAATCAAAAGAATAAGGATTATAGTGCAAAATATGATACATCATAAATTTGGATTGAGGGATGAAATTGAAAATCAATAAAAATTGCACAGCAGGGTTAAGAAAAAAAAATAGAAATTAGAAGAATAAAGACCAAAGTAAAAAACAACACATGACAAATTGAAATTGAATGATGAAAATAAAAATAAAAAATAAAAAATCTACAAAAAGGCTAAGAACAAAAAATTAGGAATCAAAATAACCAGGACTAAGTTCGAATAAAAAAAAAGTAGCTGCTCTGAAAAATTAAGGGGCTAGACGAAGAAACCTGCGAGAAGAGAGAAAAGAAAAAGAAAAGGAAAAAGAAAAAGAAAGAAAGGCTACTAATACCAAATCAAACATTCATCAATATCACACACCAACCTGTGATGAAGGAAATGTCAAGAACAATCGAACGCCGTCCCAAAAGTCGGTATTTGGCTAATAGGAGACGGCACACGAGCCGCCCATAGGCAACGTCATCATGTGTGCAACACGTATATCAACAACAAAAACCACAGTGTTTATTTAATATTAACGAAAACTAGGGTGAAAAGACAAAACTAACCTAGGACCAAACACAAGGGTTTCTTTGATTTTAAAGCTAGGTAATTACTAATTTAACTGCTCTAAAAAGTGAAAACCTGAAACTATTCCCAATTCCTACACCAGGTTTTTTTTTTTTGGGGGGCTCCAAAAGTATTTTTATTATTTTATTTATTATTTAAAAAGAATAAGACTCTCCTACCCCCTAGCCCGCCTAAACATTTTTGGTTTGATGGGAAAATTCATAAATTTACTATTATAATCTGTGGATTTGAGTCCATAGCCACAGTGTTTGACATTGTTCCCATCCCCAAAACCCACCCAAAAACTTCTTAAGGTCATATCTACTATTTTAGGAAATTCAAGGTGTAATAACACCCTAGTATACCTACCCTCATCGAATGGAAAATCATGGACACCAAAATTGACCATTTTAATGGTTGGAATCATTACAACCGATATTTTCTCTTTGTACCACTAGGATTCGTTGACTTTCTCTCTTCAATCTCAAACTAGGAACTGAAAAATAAAAGAAATAAAGTTTTGGATCAAAAGAGAATTAAAAAAAAGACTAAAAATGGGTTATTTGAAAAGTTAGAGGACCAAAGTTAGTGTTTTGAGTCTATTTCAAAACATTCATCAAGTTTCCCCGTGTTTTTTGGTTTGGTCTCTCATATTTTAATTTCACTATTTCCTAACAAATTAGAAGAAACTGGTCTTCAATTTGGCCACCAAAGGATCCAATCAAGGAAAAAGCAATTTGAGGATGAAAATAGAAAAAAAATGTTACTACTCTAGTCTATACTTTGACTGTGACAGGAAGAACCATAAATTGTCTAAAGTAAAAGATTGATATCCTGTACTTTCTTTTGTATAACTAGTCTTCACTACACTATGGATCAAGTAAAAAAAAAAATCAATGTAAAAAAAGAATGTTTAGTTCATGGGAAACTCTTTTATGGTTTTATTAAACTAAGTTCAATAGAATCTTGAAATCTTTTTATTCAACTCATTGCCTAGCCTGGGCTACAAATCAAACCGATTAGGGGTTGTCTCGACTTGACCCTATCAACTTGAAGAATAAAAAAAACTTGGATGACTAATAAAAACATGATTTGACTTTCAAAAAACAATTAATATGACATTTTTTAAAACAATAAGAAGACGACATATTGAATCGACCTAGGTTAACTCGTTAAATTTGTGACCTGAATCATGTACTCCACTAGATTTAATAATTTTTTTTGTTAAATTATTTTTTATTTAATTATATGATACAAAAATATACATTTAAAAAATCAAACACCAACTTAATAAAATGGTAGGCTTACGCACATAAGGGTAGGTTGTGCAAGAGAAAAATCCTTGAGGCAATGCCTATAAGTTATGAACTTTTTTTCTTGGATGTATATTTCATAAAAGCTCTTTAACATTCCTAACAAGTATTTAAAAAAAAAACATTTGTTGTAACAGAAACCAGTTACAGAACAGGTCCTTAATTCTACAATTTATTTTCTTATTAGCTATTGTAGACTTTAATTCTCATATTTATTTATCTTGTTGATTGTTGTAGGTTACAGGCCTATGTATTATTTTTAGAGAGAAACATGATAATTACCTGATTTAAAACACTCAAAGAGCATTTGAAAATATAGGTCCACCGTGTTTTTAAATTAAAAATTAATTTTTTTATTAAAAATTAATTTTTTATATATTTTAGATCGTTTTAATGTGTTAATTTTAAAAATAGTTTTGTTAAAAAATAATTTTAGCTAATTTTTTTTTCAAATCATAATTTCAACCACAATTAAACCACCATAGCAACAAGTTCCTAATTGGTTGGATTAATTACCTGATAAATCATTAGCTTCAATAGATCTTTTTTTTTTAAATTAACATTGCTAGAAACCTATTTGGTCGTCGATGTGCATTATGAACTCACCCCTTCCACCAACCAAGTTCCGTCGGACGCTCTTGTAATAACATGATCAAGATCATGCCCACGTTATGAAATCCTGTCTTGTCAGATCACAGTTGGTATTGAATTTTAGAATTTGGAAAGAAAAGAAAAAGTGATGTAATAAATTTGATAGAAAAACACTTTTTTGAAAAGTAAGTTAAATCTTTTTGACTGAAAAATATTTTAATAGCAAACAAACATAAAAAAAAAAAAATTTATCAAAAAACACTTTTAAAAAAACAAACATATCTCTTTATATTTTGGCTGATTCTCGCTCGAGGTTTGGCTCAGAGCACCGACACCACTAGGAGCTAAAATCCATGTGATTTATTCAACAATCTGAGTAGGATGGTGTACAATATTTGTCAAGATGCATTGATGAATTTCTCATCGTTTCATCATTCGGAGATAAGATAATGCGTGGTGACGATTTTCATAGACTCTATAACCAAGAAAGGATTTGTTAGATTCGTATATAATAATACTTTTACTGCAAAAAGTCCCATCTAATAATTCTCACACGATACTATCAATCAAGTGCAATTGATATTTCTCTTTCTTTCTTATTTAACTATCTCTATTTTAAAAAAAAAAATGTTTGTAGTCATAATTATCAAATCTTGCCCAATTCCATGAATTGATTTTGAAATTTGATTATCTAATATTTAATCTGATTTGAAATCAAATCAATTAAAAAACTAACTTGCGTGGAACTAAAGAGTAAAATCCAACAAACTCGACCTAATCTAGTCCGGTTTAAACTTAATACATCAATTATGAAATATATATATATATATATATATATATATATATATATATATATATATAATTGTAATCACAAA
>Ga0325410_1005358_pt1 | contig 14163 bp, 3 predicted proteins | sample PopdelMetagenome_16_FD_206182 | JGI IMG/M metagenome (GOLD analysis project Ga0325410, IMG submission 206182) | Populus deltoides microbial communities from Bellville, Georgia, United States - Xylem-PdIQD-R3 | ecosystem: Host-associated > Plants > Phyllosphere > Stem > Wood/Secondary xylem... | reverse complement strand
CTTACGAAAGAGCTGTTACTTTAACTTCCCTAAGCTAATTGAAAAAACGAAAAAAAGAAGGAAGAAAAACAGAAATGCATGTGTCATAGTTCTTTCAGTCAGGCTCCTAATCTGAATGTGTCAAAGCAGCTATCTCCTTTTCCTGCTGTTTTTTCAGATAACTCTGTGCAGTTGAATTCACAATTTTAAAAAAGAAGTTTAAGAGCATGAGCCACACAACCGTGTTCCACATTCCAGCAAATGAGAAATCCCAATTTTTGACCTGGGGATGAATGAACAAAGAGGGCATGTAGATTAGAAACAGACCTGACAATCAATGCAATATTGCTGAGAATTAAAAGCATTTGAATGCAAAAAAAAATTGCACCCTACAGTCAACTTATACAAGAACCATCTAGATGTAGCTATTGCGGTCAATCACGGTACCTTCATATCTGAGGATGAAGGAGGTGCAGGTGCCATATATTTTTCCTTCATTGCATGAAGTTTTGCTGTGAGGTGAGGCAAAGCAGGAGCGAAACCAGGTATAAGGCTGAGTACCCAGATCAACTCATTCTCTATCCAGTTAAGAAGTTGATTGTTGCAAACAGAAATAATGAAGATCGTCTGCCAAAAAAACAATTGACCAAGAGTCCGATCACAAGCAATTCAAGAATAAAGCAGCATCCAACACCACCTTTTAGCAGATCAACATTAATTTCAACTCTTGATTTCCATTTTCCCACCATATTTTAAAGTACTTAACAATATTATCAATGCTAAAAATTCATTTATACCAAACTAAGAGAACTAGGATGGTCAAAACACCAATCAGAGAATTGAAGCTTCAAGCACAAAAGCACCTAAAACTTATTATAAGATGAAAGTTTTTAAAAGGTCTGAGAGATATAAAGAAAACTTAGATATATCACAAACCTGTATGTGAGTTTTAACAATTGCTTTTCCAATCAATGTTGCTGCAAAGAACTTCCAAAATGGAACCCCGAATTGTCCACACATAATGCCAGCAAGGTCAAATAGAGGATTTGGCACCTAAAAATAGTATAACTCATCAGCAAGTTGCACATTAATAAGGAATGAATATGGCAAGAACAGATACTAATCAATGTCGACTTGTTAGTACCAATGCCATGTATCTGATGACATAGAAGAATAAAATTACTTTGTTCTTATGTTTCATGAAAAGCACACCCCATAAATACAATGAGAACAGTAAGAGTAGAGCCAATATTGTCTAAAAATATAATTTGTAATTTGAACAAAATTTTAAAAATTGTAAGAAGCCAAGCCCATCTGTTATCAGACCTGGTATTTTCCCACATGAACACTAAAACAATCTCAAATTATTAAGGAAATGTTGCACCTGTGAGGATAGATTACAAACATTAAACAGGTTTAAAAAGGGCAATTAAATGCATGTCAGAATATTTCAACTAGGAAGAGTCAATAAGGATCTTAATGCAGGCAGAAGTACCAAGGGAACAAAAAAAGTCTCTTGTGGAACCATCAGAGCTATTTTCAGAAAAAACTTAATAGTATAAAATATAGATGGGCATTGTACTAACCGAAGCAAGCACTAAAATCGTGAAGAAGTTCAAATGTTGAGAGTGGGTCAGAAGCCAATGTTTGATTGCTGTGAGGCGAGTAGCTATGATTCCACTATTTTCATCTAAAGAAGCATCCAATTCTTCCATGGCATCCAACTTGCTACCTGATATACGTGCTGCTCAAAGTGATGTAATCAATTTGCAAGAACAATTATGCTGGGAGGTTAACATATTAAATCAAATACATCAATTTGCAAGAACAATTATGCTGAGAGGTTAACATATTAAATCAAAACTAATATTCGGCAACTACCATACTCTCACCAAAGACAACAGATAGAATAAACAGTTGTCTCATAAAGGAAAAAAAAAAGAGAGAAAAAAAGAATCAGATATGCACTTGAGAATAATAACCCATGATATTTTTTCTTTTTTTCTTTCAACATCTTGATATTGAGGTGGATTTGGTCACAGCCAACTCCTACTAGTTGGGATTGAGGCCTTGCTGTTGTTGTTGTTGATAATAGTAATAGAAACATGTTTGGTAATAAATAAGGGTGGCAATGGGTACCCGCAGGTCATATTTCTTGATACATGTACCCTACCCCGTTACCTATCGCGTAAAAAATTTAGGTATCCATAAACTATCATCAGATTTCGGTTATCTATATGGGTATTCATTATCTAATTATTATTTCTGATCCAATAAAAAAATAGCCTATATATATATACAGGATCATAAATAATAATCAGATTTAAATTATAAAATTATAAATATAATATACATGTTTTATTTTAATATTAAGATATGTATATATCATATTGTATTAAAAAAAATCTAAATGTTCTACACATATATCAATATAGTGTAAATATATATTTCGGGTTAGATTCGGACAAGTTTTGGGTCGGGCTTGACACTATTCCTACCTTACCCACTACTCATTGGGTAAAGTAACAATCGAAAAAATATCCATCTATTCAGGATGATATCTATTGGGTTCAGATTAAATTGTCATCCCTAGTAATAAATGGGGTTTAAAGATCCTAGGTTTCATATAATCTCAAAAGTGGAAAAAACAAAACAGTCCTCTGTATAATCTGTGAAGAAAATCATGTCTGATACCCCAAACTATCATATTAATCCAGACATTCAGTCTGATAGTATGACATCAACCTCGGTGCATATGGATGGTCACAAGATCAGAAGATAAGCATTTCATTCTCGGCAATTTTTTTAACCAGATAAATGTATTACAAATGCAGAAACTTAGCGCATACCTGCCCTTGAGATAAAATAAGGAGGAAGCTCCCCAAGTGCAGTCCCAACGCCCCACAAAATAGCCTCTATCTGGACCTGGAACAAAATGCTGCTAATAGGAACCCGCAATCCATGTGAGAATGGAAACACTGGGTCCCCAAACTCCTTGCAATCTTTGCCAAGCCATGAAGGAACTCTTTTCAGCTGTATTGTATCATATGGAGCACTTTTTAAATCAACTCGGCCACATTGCATTGCCTTGATCGTGAACAAGGCAATGTGAGGACCCAAATAAAGAACAAAAGTATGCAAACCAGATCCTGAAATAAAATTTAAGAAAACAAACAAAAGAAGAGATAAGAGATCAAGTTCGGTGAATTGCGGATCTAAATTAATTTATGTGAATGAAGCCAAAACAATAGACCAAAAATCATGTGAGAAGTAAATTGACACACTTTACAAGCACAGGGCACAGCCTAACTACCATGCAACTAGAGTTTATCAGGCAAGGACAAAGAGGATGGTAAAGATAAAGGGTCCCTTGTCCAGCTACAATGTTGGATTTTATGATTTTGAAAACCTTGGAATACAAAACTAAGAAAAAAACCTGTACTAAATTAACTTATGTGGCAAAAACATTATCAATAATTACGTGCACCAAAAGTTGCCCCCAAATTCGAAGCACTCATATAGTTGCCGACACTCTTCACTGTTCCCAATGCCAGAGTTTTTTTATATTCATCAAAGTAAATTTTGCTCACCAAGACCGATAGATGATGCAACGCCAAGGGCAATCCACCACAATCCAAATCGCAGATAATTAGAAAGTTCCTCAACATGCTGCAGAAACATGACACAGCAAGTAAGCAAAATCCCACTCTGTAAATTTGAAGTAGAGTGGTTGATGATGGAACAGCATGAATGCTCACAGTGAGAGAGATAAACAGCATATGCAGATCTTAATATATTCACATGCATGGGAAAAGGTTTGACCATAGGGAACATTACAGTACCATGGCAGTAGCAATCCAAGAACATACAAAACATAACCTTTCACTTATAATTTCATCCATAGGAACATAACTTTAAGTGAACTCAAAGTACCTACAATTTTCTATACGCTGCAATACCTTTTCATGAGGGCCGTCAATGGTCACAAGCACAATTCCAACAGCTGCTACCACTGTGCTTAATAGCATTAGCCAACCACCTTTAGCCAAAAGGTAGAATACCGATCTCTTACAGTATTGAACCATAGCCAAAACAAAAAACTTCAATGTTTTGAAGGGTTGTCCAGTCATCGTCAAATTCTCGAGTTCCTGCTGATGCCTTTCGTGAAGACCTGCAAAAAACAGCAATTCTCTCAGGCCATTGAATTTGGCAGGTACAAAAATTCATTCCTTCAAAACTTCATATTGTATGGCGTTCCTGGTTTTCCTTTTCAACCGGAAGCAGGCCAACAAGTAGCAACACGAGCTCTCTCTATCATACACATTTTCTACTGTCAATATGCTGAGCTAAATTAAATTACCCACACGCTCACCTAATCATTTCCACCTTGTTCCGCCAAAATAAAACGGATAAAAAAATAAACTTTACCACATGGAAACCTCGAAAAATGAAGGCACAAGATATTCAAAACTGAAAATTTTCTTTTGCAGTTAGATCATGGATCTGCTTACATGGAAAATCCAAAAGGTTCAAATCGACGTAAAATTCATAGCAGTTCAATTCACGGATGATTTTTCTAATAAAAAAAGGAAAGACATAACTTGAAATCGAAATCATAAAAGTAAGAGCGGAAAGAGAGCGAAGAAGTAGCTTGCCTGCGATAGACATGTCCATGTTTTGAGAAGAGGAGGCCTTTGCTTCTTTGTCAGACCCCATTACTATCAAAACATGCTCCAATCAAAATCACAGAAAAAACCCCCTCTATCTTCGTCTTCTTCTTAATTATAATTAAATAGTTAAAAAAAATCCCTCCTATTAATATAAATAAAAATGAATAGAAGGTGTTCTAATTTCCGTGATGATAATTATCACGAAATTAGAGCAAGAAAGGGGGGTTCTTTCCAGTGAAATAATTCTGTAGAGGTAGCTAGATAATAATATTTAAAGGTTAGACTAATTGCAGATCTAAGAAAGAAAAAAGAAACAGAGAGAAAGGAGTTTGCTTTGCGTGGAGATCTCTTCTCTTGGTCAGTGGAGCATTTACCGTGCCTTCTCTCTCAGATAAGAGAACCCGCCGTCGCAACGCCACCAAAATAGCTCTCTCTCTCTCTCTCTCTCTCTCTCTCAAGTTTCGATGGACGGTAAATTAAAAATAGAAAGCTGAAATCTTTTTCAAATGTGCACTTGTCGAAATTGCTTTAATACCCCGGAAGAAAAGAGGATGGAATTATACAAGCATATGCTCCCATGCCAAGAATAGAAAAGGGTTAAATTATATTAGGTATGGTAATTTAAATCGAATTCCATGTAGATCAACTGAAATTAATGAATGGTTTTTAATATCTGAAATTAGATAAATAAAATATAAATATTTAAATTTTAATCTGATTAATAATTAATAAAATATAATAAAAACTCAATACATGGCTGCCAATTATCGTTTACAATTGCTGTAATCTTTTCATATTCAAAACAAGGGAGAAAATGTAAATTGTAAATTTAGAAAAAGTTATCACGAATGATGGTTTGATGATTCTTGCAGCATCTTTTGCCTACTACACCTTTTCGAATCTCACAGGGTGATAGAAAGTAAAACTTTCAAGAATTTTTTAATTTGAATATGAATTTCTCTTTATTTTTTTTATTTATTAAAAAAAATGTCCGGTCAACTTGCGCGTATCTCAATTAATTTTATAAATTTTAAAGTTAATAACTATATAAACCTCCAGTAATTATCATACAGGGAGAAGAAACTCTTTATTCTCAAGCTCTTGATCATCTAGCTCTTAATCACCTGTAATATTATTATAATTTGTCTTTATTTTAAGGTAAATAGGTGAATTTAATCACCTGTAATATAATCTTGATTTACTTAACCACGAAACAAAACAAAAAAGGAATGAATTTTATTGATTACTAAGATCATAAATTATTTATCACTACATGAAAAGTTATTCAATTTTTTAATTATCAAAGATTGTATTTATATTATCAGAGATTTAAAAGGCGACCAGGCGATGAAAAATGTTTTCCGATATCCTATTGTATTTATTCGCGTGTTGGTTATTTATTTGTAATTAATGAAAAACATTCTGTGACGGTATGAGAAGGGAACAGGCAACGCCACGAAATATAAAGTATGGAACAGTATTTTTCTCTTAAACAGTTTAATTAAATTCTTCAAGGTTAGGGCCTATCTATTAGTTTGATAAATAAATAAATAAAATAAAGTACATGATTTAGAATTTATTTGATATTTATAGCGGTTGTTTTTTAAAATATTTTTTATTTAAAATTATATTATATTTAAAAACACAAAAAATAAAAAAATAAAAATTCAAATCTGTTACAAAAATGCTTTTCAATTAGCCTTATAAATGTACCGCGGTTTGAATATAATTTATGGATTATAGAAATTTATAATCTTGTTAAATCGCTGGATTCAATGTAATACTTTTCACATAATTCTTGCCACACAAACAGCCCCTTAACCACTCGACGTGCAGGTACTCTCACTATGTTTGTGATTATCATACGGTAACAGTACTGTAAGGTAATAACTCCTTCCTTTTGGCACTAATCTCCTCCCCCATTCGAGAAAATGCGTTCATGAAGTAACTCATGCTGGTAATGTTAGAGTAAAGGAGATTAAAAAAAAAAAAACTTATTTTTTACTTTAAAAATATAAAAATTCATTTAAAAACTGTTTAAAAATAAATTTATATCACGAGCAATCACAGTCAGAAGTGGAGACAGAGTAAGTGGGAGCCTGGACAGTTTTTTTTTTTTTTTTTAAATCATCTAGGGCTAAATATCCCTACAAACAAATTAAATTACTCTACATTCGCCCCCGATCACAACCATGGTGTCTTTCCATCTAGTTTTCGTCATTTTGTTGATGGCAGCAAAGGTCTTGCTGATGTTCGATGACAGCAAAATAAAAGGCTAACTGCTAAAATTATGGACAAACTCCAAATCAAATCAACAGTCAAGCCGTGCAAGTAAAGAAGAAGAAAACATGGATGAAGTCTCCGGAGACGCCATAAAACAACAACGAGGATAATTCATTCGGTGCTGATCTTATTATAATCAAAAGTTTCTGTAACCTCTCGCTATTGATGTCCACTACGGCCAGTCTAATCAACGATATTGACTGGTTTACGCCTTTCCACCTGCAAACAAAAGCCATCCATCAGCTAAATAGTTGTTTTGGAATTAATTTAGTGATTGTAGTTTAAATAATTTTTAATTAAAATAATATTTTTTAATATTAGTATATTAAAATAATTTAAAATTTTAATGAATTTTTTAAAAACATGATTTAAGCTCTAAAGCCTTTAGCGTCGATTAAAGCATTCAGTTTTTGAAATATTTTTTATTTAAAAATATATTAAAGTAATATTTTTTTTATTTTTTAAAATTTATTTTTGATATTAATATTTTAAAACGATTAAAAAATATAATTTAAAGAAAACAAAAGAATAAGAAGAAAATTTATCACATGTTTGGTTATTATTATATATCTCTCTAGGCAGTTTGATGTATCTTCGAGCATTGCCTATTCCGCGTCACCGAAAATCTCACAGACAAACAAAACCTCGAGGGAAAAAAATTATTTTCGCTTCCCCAAAACTTCGAACCATTTTATATGCGTATTTATCGTGGATCGAAGAGGACAGGGCAGAAAAGCCTTTCTTGTTTTTTAAGAATATAAAGAAAAAACTAAAACGGAAGGGGGATTTTAACAATGCCGTGTTACTTTAGCTCCAGACACGTGCGTGTTTGTAATAGCGACGATTAAGTTACTATTTCGCCCTTGACGTGGAGGTTTTTTTTATATTCTCACTCTAGTTTTTTTTTTTTTTATTCTTGTTATAATCAAGTAAATTAAAGGGGAAATTTAATCTTTAATCTTTTAATTATTATATATTTTATTTTTAGGTAAATATCTTGTTGGTTGGTGATGTATAGGTGGTAATTAGTAGGGCTGTAATTGTATACTTGCAATTTCCTTTATAATCCATTAGATTTGGAGTTTTCATTGCAAAAAGAAAAAAACATAAATTACCAAAAAATACACCCATTTATGTTTATGTGTCAAATAATTTTCATGCGTGGCAGTAATCAATCAATAATCATCAAATTAATGTAAATTCTTTAATTACATATTGTTAAGTTATTTTTTTGCATTTAAAGCACGAGTGTTTAAAAAATACATCAAAATATATATTTTTTAATTTTTAAAATATTATTTTTAATATTAACAAATCAAAATAACTCAAAAAACAAAAAATAATAATTTTTATAAAAAATAATTAAAATTTTTAATAAAAAAAATTAAATTTTTTATAAAACATAATTTGAAACGAAATTCCAAATGATAGCAGTAATAAAAATTGCCAGACCATTCCATTAGTCTGAACTTAGCTGAAGAACATATAAGAGAAGGTTCCAGTTGATGTACCAAGCTTCTCATCAATGAATGTAAGTTTTCTTGAAATTCCATCAATGATTAATTAAAGCTTTGTTTTCTTACCTTCAACGTCTGCGTGTTGCTTAAACCACAATTTAACAGTACAAGTATTGAATTTCCATTGCAATTATACCTGAAAGGTAGATAGTACTCCATCAAAGTGATTAAAGGTTGTTAATAATTTAATTTTAATAATTATAAAATTAGTTGAGGTACGGGTTTAGTCTCAACACTTATATTAATAATAATAATAATAAAAAATTGTTAATAATTAATCCTTGCAACTCGTCTCTCAACTTCCCTGGGCAAATTGCAAAGTCTGGTTTTGCAAGTTGATTTTAGTCCCTTTTAATTTACTTAGTCAGAATCAAAACAACAAAAACAGCACTAGAATAGTGGAGTGCGTCCCGTAGTTAATCCAATTTATAAGAATTAGAGGCTAATAGTTGGACTAATTTGCGGCCCACTATCCAATCATCTCCTCAACATTTTGTTTAGAAGTTTCTTAATTGAGGTAGATACTCTGTGCATTTGATAATATACAATAAGGTGTGTTTTAATTAATTTTTTTGTTATAAATATATTAAAATATTTTTTTCATTTTTTTTCAAAATTAGTATATAAAAATTATTGAAAAACATTTTAAAAACTTATTAGCTAGTCCTTTCCATTCATTTTATATTTTTTTCCAATTTATTTTAGTTTTAAACCATAAATAAATATCATGAAAAGTTTGATGAGAAAAATAAGATATAATTTGAAACAAAGTAATACTAGACTAAGCACGATAAGCTGTTTTTATTTTATTTTAAAAAAAGACTAATTAATTCATTTCTCAAGAACGAATTAATAATTTATTCTAGCCAGTTGTTCTTTTAAAAAAAAACGCATCCATGCTTTGACTTAGAGTATTCAAGAAAATCAAATCAATCAAAAATCCCCAATAAACTCTCGCATCTCTCACAGAAGCCCCTCCCTGACAATTTCCCAATAACAATATGAATTTTTTTTTATTTTAAAAATATATTATTATATAACAATTTTACCCCCTTCTATCCCCGATAAAAATTAAAAGGGGGTAAAATACTTGGCCAGGCGACAGGGCAAGCGTGTCCTCCACCCGAGTCTTGTTCAAACCCGATTGGATTTTTTTAGTTTCTGTTTATTTTCATGTTTTAAAAATATTTTTAAAAAAAAATAAAATTTTTTTATTTTTTTTTTCAAATTAATAATTTTTTTGTATTTTTAAATTATTTTGATGTGCTGATATTAAAAATAATTTTTAAAAAATAAAAAAATATTATTTTAATATATTTTTAAATAAAAATATTTAAAAAAACAACCGAAAACTCATGCTTAAACAATTTTTTAATCTGCAATCTGGTCGCCCTAAGAAACCAATCCAACCAGAATTGATGCAGTAAGCATCTAAGAGAACATAGCAAATAGGCCAGGACATTTCCAATGTATTAGCTTTCAGGCTAGCCATTGGAAGCCCTTACAACCCAGGGGCCTATAAGGTGCCCTGAAAAAACATTGTTTGAGATTATAATAGAAATTGTTTTTTAATTTTATGTGGAAATATATTAAAATTATATTTTTTTTATTTTAAAAAATTATTTTTAATATAGTATATCAAAATAATCTAAAAACATAAAAAATTATTAATTTAAATTAAAAAAATATTTTTTTTAAAAAAATACTTTTTAAACATAAAAACAAACATACTTATAATAATTTACTGTACCAGATGATTATAAGGTGCATATAAACACATAATGTCATCGTTTTTCTAAAAGTAAAAAAACAAAACACTCTTGCATGAATTACAGACCCACCCCAGAAACCTCCTATGCTTGCTGTACCTGCAGGTCATAACCATGGCAATTTTTTACTCCTACAAGACGATGACAGGTGACTACGACGTGATAGGAAAAAGGTAGATGGCATGGTTGTTGTTTCTCCCCTTCCCCGTCACTTGCAACAATAAAATAATTTAGCTGAAAAGATAGATTCGGTGGGATCGATATTGATATTCTTTAGCCTATATCCAAACAGAGAACAGGCGCGGTGTGATTGGACTGTAACTTTCCGCTTTTTCTCAAAAAGGAGAAAAATAAAAATAAAAATAAAAAATCCCACTGGGCATGTAAATGACCTTTGTTGAAGTTCGCATTTTGACACCGAGATGGCGATGCGATTTGTATGAACAAATTGGAAAATTAGCATATAAAATATATAAAAAATCATGAAGTAATATAGTAACAATTTTTTTAAAGAAAATATTTTTTTTGATATTATGGTTCTCATTCGTGATATTTAATTAAATATTATATTTTTAAATTGTGTTATCAATTAAATTTATAATTAATTGATCGATCACTTCCTAAAAAAATCATAAAAATATAAAAATTAGGCTTCCGAGATGAAATCTAAATTTATGCAGTTGGGATAGCAATTTGGAAACTTTTTTGAAAATTTAAGTGTAATTTAATGGTTGAATCAAAAGTCATAATATTTTTTAGTTTTATTTTAATTTGACGCGACCAGACCTCTTCTTTAGCATGGACTTGTTCCACATGTTCGTAAATATATTTATTAAGCCATCCACTTAATTAATTTGTCTAGAGTAGATTCTCATCTAATCATAACAATCTATACTTAATTGCTCAAAATCATATGTTATCACAAGCCCGACTACATCATTGACGCTAAAAAAACAGAGAACAATTATTGTGTAAACAATAGCTTTTTTAGATTTTTATTTGAAGTTTATTTTGAGTCTACAACTTGGACAAAGTATGTATATTTTGACTAATAAAACATATTTGGAAGAAAAGTTTATAAAATTATGATTTTTATATGAAATGTTCGACTAGTTGAGCTAGATGATTGGCAATGAGACTGCATGTTAAGTTGTCGCGCTTTATAAGCACGACATGTTTAAATGTTGTTAATATGAAACGAGAAAATTATACTGTTGCTTTTAAAAATAATAATATTTTATAAATATTGCGGTTTAAAAGGACGACAAAATAAACCACTTCACTCAGTTTTTTTCAAATCATGTTATTATGTCAAAATTTTTAATTTACTATAATAATTTTTTATATTAATATTCTTTTATCTAAAACCACCAAGAATTTTCGAATTCAAACACACGCACGCACACACAAGCTACTAAAGCTTTCAATTTTTGAGAAATGATTGCATCCTCTGCTATTCTTGGATCACTATGATCTACTTCGATAATTTTTTCTATCAAGATCAAAAATTTTCTTTTAGAAAGTTCAGACCAGTTACGTTGTGCATATAGAATAAAAGAGACTTCCTTCCTTACAGACATGGAGCTTTAAATTTCTACCACAACCATCGCACACCAGCACATGATAGGGAGATTGAACCAAACCATTCTCTCTCCTTTTTTTTTTAAAAGTATTTTTTTACCTGTCCCTTTGTTTTAATGAAAAATTGAACTGTCCTAATCGAGTTTTAAGAGCCATTAAAGCCTGGCCCCTAAAGCACACGAAACCATATTGATTTCAACATTAGCCAACCAATAACCATAATTAGCTTTCGCACCTTTAATATTTCTTTAGCTGCAAGCATTCAAACCCTTGTGTAGATGGCAAGGCATGCGAGTGTGTCACTGCGACACACTAATTATTATAATAAAAAAATATCGTGGTACTAAATGTTTTTTTTAAATTTTTTTGTTTGAAAATGAATTAAAATAATATATTTTTTATTTTTAAAAAATTATTTTTAACATAAAATATCAAAACAATTCAAAAATATGTTTTTAAAAAATACAATTTCAACCGTATTGACAAATGCTACTGAAAATGATAAGCTACTTTAACCTTTTTTTTTATAATAAAATATTTTTTAATCTCATAAAAAGGAGGTAGCGTTGTCGAGAATCGTGTATCCTGAAACCAAACGAGTCTTCTAGTAAATAAAAATTATTTAATACGGTGTTATCATGTGATCATACTAAATCTGATCTTATTTTATATTGCCAAATTCCAAGAAACAGCTGAACCAGCAAGAATATTAGGAAAACCTGAGGTGAAAACATATCACGTGAGTAAGGGGAAAAGAGAGGTGTAATAACCAATTTACTATTCTAAAAAAATTTAATATGATATTTTAATAAGTTATATGAGTTATTATCAAATTAATCAGGTATAAGTATATTTTTCTACATTTTATAAGTATAGTGAAATGATTAAATTATCTTTAAAATAAAACCTATTTAACTAGTTTTAAAGAATCCTTTTATATTTACTATCAAGTTAATTAATAAACAATTTTTTTAATAGATATAAAATATATTTTAAAAATTAAAATTACATATACTAACGGATGGGAAGCATTCACGGTCTTCAAACAACGCTTGCGATATCCAAACAATAACTTCTGCAACGAAGTTGAAAACATCAAAACATCTCGCATGGGGCAGAGCATGTTGCTGTTTATGTGTTGAAGTGTTGCTAGGGACATGTTCTTTCTTCCTTTTCTCTGTCATTCACAATTGCTATTTAAAAAAACAAAAAAAAAAAGTTAGTAATACTTGAATATTATTTTTTTATTTTATAAAAAAATCGACTCATACCGCAACGAAATGCAGAACACGAATCTGTCAACTTGTTTAAAAGCCTTCTACAGGGTAGCGGATTTGACTAATTCGATTCACATTTATTTAGTTTTTTTTTATCCCGTCTGCAGTTGTATTATTTTTCCCATGAGTTAATTAATAAAAATAATCAATCATTTTAGAAACTATGTAATCAATCTTGATGTTTTTAACTTAGTATTTTCATCAATTTTATATACCTTTCTAATTTTTTTTCTCCTTCGAGGAGCAGAGAAGGAAAAAGAAAAGTAAATGTAAAGAACGAGGAAAGAATGCATTTTTTAAAACAGAATACTACTGAATGGTTAAGACTAATCAAAAGATCATTTAATTATTTTTATATTACAATAAATATTTAGTTTTCTGTACAAAATTTTACTCTTATTTATCCCGGTTAATGATTGGTAGACTTTCAATACATAATTTTACCACAGAGCAAGCATGGATGGACAGACATCCATTTCGAGGTCAATAAACTATATCGTAAGTACTGGTATTAGTATCTTTTTTCTAGCCAATAAAATTTGAGTTCTAACCTGTCTTTTATAAAACTAAAACTAAAAATAAAAATAAAAATAAAAATAAAAATAAAATCAATTTTTTGCTATAAATTAACTATAACTATCATCCCAAAAAGTTACCGGGTGTTCACAAAAATCGACAAGTTGCTTTAATCATCCCTCCTAATAATTGATGATATTACACTGCTGAATCTTTAATAGGCAGCGGAGCGTCATCATACCTCCTATTAATAGTTTTTTAATTTTGAATGGAGAAACTTAATTAGTAAATCCTGAATTTATTTTTTAATATCATCAATTTAAATGCTATAAATTTTAAAATTATTAAAAATTTATAAAATTATTAATTTTAGAATCTCAATAAATTAATTAAAATGCATGTAAATTACCTCCAACACTCACTATTAATAATAATAAAAATATTAATGATACTCCCATTCCCCCTGCTTTTGTAGAAATACCATTAAACTACGAGTAGAAGTTCATCGGATATACTCACCTTTTAAGCCTTTGCAATATTTTAATGAAATCATTTATTATTTGCCATGTCA
>Ga0325410_1005357_pt1 | contig 14163 bp, 12 predicted proteins | sample PopdelMetagenome_16_FD_206182 | JGI IMG/M metagenome (GOLD analysis project Ga0325410, IMG submission 206182) | Populus deltoides microbial communities from Bellville, Georgia, United States - Xylem-PdIQD-R3 | ecosystem: Host-associated > Plants > Phyllosphere > Stem > Wood/Secondary xylem... | reverse complement strand
AACCCAAATTCAAGTAGCCCAGCATCAAAAGAACCATTAAGGGCTTTTCCCATCTCCAAGTTCCAATTGTAGGCAAATAAACATCCTTGAACCAATTTCAAACTGATTGCTAATTTTTAACTCCGACACAGCTTCAATCATTTCAATTTGACTCGTCAAGGCTCTTTGTAGTTGTTTCGCTCTCGCTCTTGTCATTGAACCATCTGAATCCTCTTGCATATTAGTTTTAGCTTTACAAGATGGATTATAATTCCCATGATGCACATCATGATTGTTTTAATTTTTTGTGTGTGTCTATGTGAGTGTTTTATAAGTCAAGAATGTGTGCAGTAGTAGTATATATATTATTTGTTTAGTTTTTTAACAAAGTTATTTATTTGGATTTCAATTATGTCATTAAGGGTTGTTCCAAGTATATAATGATGTCTCAGACCAAATATGAGGGTCTTTTTAATATAAAACTTTTTAACTTCTCATTTAAAGAGTTTTCTTCCATGTTCTCTCATTTTCATAATTGGTTGAAGAACAATTTAGATTTATCATTCTTAATCACAAAAAAGTGTGCCGTCTTTATTGTAATAGGAGTTCCTTTGTGGTTTCTATGACTTATCAAAGACTTTCATTTAAACTTTATTCCTCATCTCCATTATAAATCATGTGATTTTCAGCCTAAACACCATAAGAAAAAAAAATCATCTAACAAAACCTACCTTCCTTCATCTTCATATCAGATTGCTAGTTTGTTTGGGTTAGAAAACTAAGGCATGTCATCTTATTAGAGCCAAGGTTTCAGAATTGATTTGAGACTTTGTATGTGGCTAACTTGAGATCAGAAATATCAAAGATTGTGGGCTAAAACTAATTGTTTTCTTTGACTTGGAACTGGATTGGAATGAGTTTTCCCTTGTTGATTGTGGTGGTTGTTTGTATTCTTTAATGAATTTTTTATTTAAGTTGAAAGACATTGTTGGTCATATTTATGCGTGATTCGTGAGAAATCGATATACTATGGTTGGAGAAAAAGATGAAGCTATGAGGGGAATCAATTTGAAACAAGCACAACTTATTGGGTTGCAACGATCTCATGACGAGATTTGAAAATAAATAACAGGAATTCATGATCAGAAAAAAATGATGAAACAACATCCAAATATATTGGATATGTTGAATATATACTGCAAGAAACAAAAATGACAGAAAGAAAGCGAATCTCAAAAGTCGACACAAAACAGACTCGGTTATGACAAGTTAAGTCCGAATCTGGAACCTAATTTAAATGATGCCCATTGATCTACAATTTCATATATAGTGTGATATCAACCCAAATAGATAGAATATAAAGTTTGAGCAATTTACAATAAGGTCTGATATACTGACGCAAAAACGGTAAGAATCAAACCTGATTAGACCTGAAATTCAAAACCAAAGCAAACAAATCCAATTGACCACAAATTTGATATGTGGTGCGATTAGGACCCCCGTAATTAGAGTATCAAATTTGAGCTAATTTCGACTTGATTTGATCCAATTTTCTCTTGTTTAGTTTTCTGCAGTAGAATCCAATAAACATCTTTTTGAACTATTTTTTTTTGCTTTTCTCTCTCTTTTTTTTGTTTTTGATGCTGCTAATATATTTTGAACAATAACAGAATGAAATAACAATTTATTTTTTATATATGCCACAAATTCAAGGAGAAGCAGAAATTGAACGCTAAGGAATTTTTGCAGAAACAACAAGAAATGAAAAATAATAACCCAAATGATGCCCCCCTTAGGTGGACTTATATGATGCCTACTTATAATTGACCCAAATAAATAATAATAACCCAAAGACTAAAAAAACAATAATACAAATAAAAAAATTACCATCCTACATATGCTAAAATCAGATTTGTCACCATTAAGAAGTTCTAAATAGACTAGGAAATCTGATATGAAGGTAGAATTTATTTTGAAGTCTTCTTTCCTTTTTGTAGCTAAGATGAATAAAGAATCCTTGTAAGAAAAGGATTTTGAAATAATTATAAATTCTTGCCATACTTGGAAACAATGTTGCAGCCCATTAAAGAACTTTATAGAATTAGTAGATTTCCAAAATAAGCTGCCACATCCTTTTAGGAAAAAAATCCTAGCCAAATAGAAAGTCCACAAGTTAAAAGGAAGTAAATAACAAAATCATACAGCCTCTGTTAACCCATGTTTCAATGCCTTTTTGAACTTCGATTGACCTGAAATTTTAAACCAAGGTAGGACAACATGTAAGAAGACTCCATGTAAAAGTTCAGCCCGATCCAATGGTCGGATTGGGAGTTATGAATATTACCGTAAAACTGGATAGTTGCACCTTTTACATCAAAATTTGGAATTGACCTTGCCTGGATTGTATCAGATGCCGTCCTGCAAATGATGCAAAGAAACAATTTTTAACCCCAACAAAGGCAAGCTAGTAGGGTGCAATGAAATGTTGTCGTAGAGGTTGAATTAAAGCCAAATGAGAAGCATGGGGATGAATGAATTGCAAAGGTTTATTTAAACAAATAAAGAACATGAAGAATGGAGAGCTTTTGTTCAGCACTGAAAATATGAAAAATAAAAAAGATCAGTAGTGCTTATTATTCAAAAATATATACGTAAGTAGATGATAAGGCATGCTTATTTAAGATTATTATCGGTTATAACTTTAATACAGTGTTGTTAGAGGTGATTGTTGGCGAGGAAAGAACTTCTACAACTTAGATAAAAGGCTAATGAAGTGGCTACTTCAACTCTAGTTATTGGACTAGAGAGTTTAGAATCTAAAATTTCAGTAGAGGATTCAATCGATAATGATTTGATTCCTCACAATGCAGAACTAATTCTAACCCTATGATTTATTAATTGGGTTGAACACACTTCCACTTCCATTGTAGTGTCTGAGTAGATATTCTTACTTTCTCTCGAACCATAATAATATTCTATCTTTTTTTTTATCAAATCATTGAATTATTTATTTCTCTTGAAATTTCTTCAATTTTTATTCTTATACACGTCTTTTTTTAGGAGGCCTACAACCATTATGTGGCATAGGGGTTACATCCCAGACAAAACTTAATAGTATACCACTCGTACGAATAGCTCTTAATGCCGCATCTCTTCCTAGACCAGGACCCTTTATCATGAGTTCTTCTCGTTGCATACCTTGATCTACTACAGTCCGAATAGCATTTTCTGCTGCAGTTTAAGCAACAAATGGCATCCTTCTTCTTGTGCCCTTGAATTCACAAACGCCTACAGAGGACTAAGAGATCACCCGACCTCGTACATCTGTAACGGTCACAATAGTTTTGTTGGTTGGACATAAATAATTTTGTGAAGGATAATGACATCAATTTTCCTTTTTGGTGATTTGAGGAAGAATCTTCATGAATAGAGAGGGAATGATATGATTCGAGCAATGGAAAATGATCATACTCGGTTTTTGTTGTGATGTTCCTAATTGTCTAGTTTTACAACAAAAGACGTAAATCTCAACCTGACATTTAGATCAGACTAAAAATTTACCTAGAGTTTCCAGACATTTTGTTAAACGTTGGGTTAAGATTTCTTATCGATCGAAGTTCAATAAGGCAATGCAACACAGACCATAAGTTGTTGTACGAGTTCTGTTATCTAGTTCCCTTTTATTTATGGACTTCTTTTTAGTCATTGATTCTTATCCTAATGTATGGTTTTAACCCTTGTATTCCTATTGATCTGGTGCCTATTCTGATTAATGAGAGGACTTCTATGGGTAGGGTTAAAAAGGCAGAAATGATGAAAAAACTCCCTGGATAGGTTCGATCTCATATTGAGGAAAAGATAATAAATTACGCCAAACATGTTAATAAAGGGAAAAAAATGGTCAGATTTGAGTCGGGAGATCTTGTTTTGATTCATCTTACAAAGGCATATTCCGAAGCAATCAAAATTCCAAATTAATGCCGAGAGTTGATAGACCATTTTGGGTTATCAAAAGCGTGAATGATAATGCTTATAAGATTCACCTTCTTGGCGAGTACAATATTTCAGCTACTTTTAATGTAAAAGACTTGTCACCTTACTTGGAAGATGCTGACGAATCTGATTTAAGGAAAACTCACACACCTGAAGGGTGATGATATGCATCATGATTCTAACATAGAAGAGGCTTATTTTAATGTGTATGGGTATTTAGATGGTCTAATATGAGTGCTCAAGCGAAACAACTACATAGTACCTTAACATATCATATTAATGCGACTGGGGTTTTGATGAGTTTGAAGGTTTATAAACTGAGTGGAAATGGTTCAAATATGTTTGTTTGTTTTCAAAGGCTTGAGTCATTATTTGATAGTTTTAGAGAGTTTGAGTTTGCTGTCAGTCGATGGGCCAATTTGAGCCTAAATTTTCACTACTTATTGCATTGAAAAATAATCATATTCTGAATGTTTTGCAAGTTTAGAATGTCATCTTTTTAGTTCGTTCAACTATGTATATATTGAAGTTTTCTATGAAAAGTTATAGTTGTTTTTTTTTTGTGTTCTATAAGTCAAAAAATGTGTGCAATATATGTATTATTTGTTTAGTTTTCTGATCAAAGTTATTTATTTGGGTTTTAATTATGTCATTTTGGTATTTTCTAGACTTTAAGGGTTGTTCCAAGTATATAATGATGTCCTAGACCAAATATGGTGGACTTTTGAAAAATACAAAACTTTTTACCTTCTCATTTAGAAAGTTTTCTTTCTTGTTCTCCCATTATCATAATTGTTTGAAGAACAATTCAGGCTTATCACTCTTAATCACAAAGAGTGTGATGTCTTTATCATAATAGGGTTCCTTTATGGCGTCTCTGATTTATCAAAGAGTTTCATTTAGATTTTATCCCTCATTTCCATTACAAATCATGTGATTTTTAGCCTAAACACTATAAGAAAAAAAAATCATATAACCAAACCTACCTTCCTTCATCTTCATATCAGATTGCTAGTTTATTCAGGTTAGGAAGCATATTAAAAACCACCATAATTTTTTCATATATATAGAAAATGAGTTGAAATTTGGAGAAAAAACACTATTTATCTTCTCTTACCTTTATCCCATAAAACACCTTAACCTCATCTTTCTCTCTCTAAAACCAAAAGTTCTCTCCTTGATTCCACTCACCTCTAACCTTCATTTCTATGAAGACGATTACCATTCTTTTCATCTCAAAGCCCTCTACAAAACCCTTTAATGAATTAAAACCAGTGAACCACGAATCATCGCAGGTTAAGGAGAGAAAGAGACAAAACAATCATTGAAACTTCTATATTTGATTTCTCTCTCCTTTGACTTTTAAACAAGGTGAGACCACTGCTATTATTCTCCCCTTGTTGAGTATGACATAACCATATAAAGCCCATAACATAATGACCTCTAAGTGAGCAGCTAGAGAGAGAAAATCTAGACAGTACCAGACTTTTAAGGCATTAGATCTCAATCACCAGCCGGTGCTGATCTACACTGCCACCACATGAAGGAGAATAAATGAGTGGCGCACCATGTGGGCCTTTTCATGGCTGATTAAGCACCAATAGAGCATGGATACCACACGTCAATAATGGGGTTTTTTTGTCTCATGGTGTCTTGCCACTATTTTAGCCATTTCCAGTCCTTTTTGGCCACCCTAGAAGTTCAATTTCAAACCCTAAATATCTTTCAAATAATTATTTTATTATATTATTGATTTTGATGTGTTTTGTGATGAGATTTTAGGAATTGAGCAATTTTTATAAAATTGATATTGTGCTTTAATGTTTCTAGCCGAATCCTTTAATTTTACATCTTATTTTATTTCTTGTTCTTGGCCATTTCATCATTGTCCTTAGCATTGCAACATGTTTGTGTATGAACATAGATGTATTCAACAATATGTATTAACATGGTCTTTTGTTTCAAATAATAGAAAATCAATGTTCATTCATGCATGTATATGTTGGGATTTGTATTTTGGTTACAAAATCCATTAAGGGTTTTGACCCACTTTAAAAGACATTTCAATATTTTTACAAATTCTTCATTTGATCCCAATCGTATTTGTTTAACCTCCAATAATATTTTCAATTTTTGATATGTTATTCACCTAAAATGTTCAAGGTAAATGAACTTATAATAAGTCATTACTCTGGATGTTAATTTGGGCATAACATGTACAGCTTGTAATTTGATTTTCAAAAATTAAAGTCTTTTTTTAAATGAATCAAACATTTTTGGTTAGTCATGTATCAGTGATTCCTAATGTAAAGTGATTCATCTACGATTCCTAATGTAAATGAACCATTACAGATCATTACTCTAGGTGCTGATTAGGGGTGGAAAGTTGATTTATTTATATGTAATGTAAATTTCTTAACTTTGAATAAGTTGTTTACTTACCATGAATGTATATACACAAGTCAAAGTACTAATGTGTACAAAATATTGATAAAAGGCATCAAACAAAATAAATTGAATCATAAAAAGATAAATGTTAAATAACACACCTAATGGAAAATGAATCCCTAAGGCTCATTGTTAAAACTTGGTCCATAAAGGATCTTTGTGTCACTAGATTTTATTCAAAGTAGATCTAGGATATTAGGGTTTTCTAGTGACCATAATACTAGGTGGTGACGGTTTTTTAACATGAGATCTTTTCCCCCTCACTACACAAAAAAGCCTTTTCCCTTTTAGAAAAAAGGGCGTGGTTGCCAAAATGTTGATGTGACATGTTTAAAAAAAATACTAAATACTATATATAGATTTAAATATTAGGGACAGGCTAGAATTCAATTTCATTCTGATTTTTCTTTTATGGCCAAGTTCCCAAACCATTCAACAATATAAAAATTTGGAGGAGGATTTATAACATTTGGAGGAGGATTTATAACAACATTGTTGGACGAGAAGTGTATATCATGTGTGTGTGTGTGTGTGGTTGGTGCTTTCATGTCATCTTGGTAATCATATATGCACCAACCATGAATGTACTTTCATAGAGATAAGTATTATAGTATCAACTAACTAGTGCAATATTTGTGTTTATTCATTTAGGTAGATTTTTATGGTTCCTGACTCTTAAAGGACTTTGCTTCCTCTAGTATTAAAAATAAAACATAAAAATAAAAATTAGAAATAGAATTAAAAAAAATTAAAATAACAAACTTTCAATGTTCATTCTCTCATATTAGATTGTTTGTGAGATTGTTGAGGGGTTTTTCGTTTTGGTCCTTTAAGCATGTTTTGCACTTCAATGATTTTATTTTATTTTTGTATGTTGGGATATGTTTTTTTGTGCATGCTCTCATACATGAATTGTAGCAGAGATTATTTGTACGTAAAATTGAAGATCGCTATTATGAAATTGAAATATAGGTTACAATTGAAAAAACAAGAACCAAAATTAAAAAGGCAAAAAAACCTTTTTTTCTTTTTGCATTATTTAAGAGGTGTCTTTTCTATATTTGAGTCCTTTTAGTTTTTCAAAATTTTCATTTCAATCATACAACTTTATTTTTCTTATATGCTAGTCCCTAGTAATTGAGAAAGATAAGAGAGATACACTAGAAAGAGAGACCAAAGGGAAAGCTTACAGTTGCGCCCATTCCATGCACAAGAAATACCAATCTTGGTGTTAAAAAATGTATTAGAGAGATGACTTTAATGTAAATGTTTGGCCTATTAATCATATCAAAAAAAGTTGAACGAGATTCTAAAAGTTTATTTTGATTTGAATTGATTTTGTATTTTTTTTGCTGATTAAAGTGTATTGGTAGTTGAAAGTAAGGTTATACAGATTTTTATGATGTTTTGGTTTTCGTGAAAACATGATGAAGTTTGAGCTTTATGGATCCAAAAACTATTATAAAGGACCATATCTTATTCTGTTTCTGAAAGAAAAATTGTTAGGAGCGTTTATGCCATCCTTTCAAGCCCTAGACATCTTGGGCTTCATCTACTGATGTGCCGTGAATGATTCGAAAATCAATTTGGAAGAACAATTCTTAATTTCTCTGAATTAAGTTTCAAATCTTCGCCAAAAGTGTTTATTACATATTCTGATACAATATTGAACATCTCTTCATAATTAGGAAAATTCAACATGACAGTAGTTGAGAAAACAACCTGCCTTTGAATCTCTTTTATTTCCTCTGGATTACATTTTTATGCTAGTCTCCTAGGAAGTGAAGCTCCCAGCACCAAATCAATTTGATGCTCAATTCCACAAATAGATGGTAACCCTTTTGGTAATTCATCTGGAAACACATCTTTAAATTCTTCAAGTAATTCCTTAATCTATCTTGGCAAGTCCAATCCTTCTACTTGTAGTAATTGTTTTGCCCAGATCATGAAAACAACCCCCACCGAAGCTAATGCATGTTTGATGTCTCCTTTTTTGGCTAACAATAGCCCCTTACGTGATTTCACCTTCTTTTGTTGGCTTCATAACTGATCCTCTCTAACCTGTTGAGAACTCAATGGTAACAAGTTTACCTTCTTTCCATTCAGCATAAAAGAATAAGTGTTCTTTCATCCATTGTAGGTAACATCCTTATCAAACTGCCATGGATGACCCAGCAATAAATGGCTAGGTGATATCGGCGCAACATCACATAAAACCTCGTCATGATAGGTTTTAATGGAGGTACATGGACTTGCTTTGTCACCTGAATCTCCCAATTCTCATTCAGCCATCGCAAACTATACGGCCTGGGATGTGGAATGGTAGTTAAACCCAATTTCTCCACCAAGGTAGTTGATGAAACATTAGTGCAACTTCCATTATCAATGATCATCTCATACACCTTATCTCAAATCTGACATCTAGTATGAAAGATGTTCTCGCATTGCTCATCACTAACGTCAATTTATGCATTCAAAACCCGTTGCACAACCAACAAATCTCCCTTCACCGGTTCGAAATCTTCTTTTTGTTCAGCCACCTGTACCTTATCTTCATCTTCAGTTTCAACCTCATCTCCACTGATGAGCTCTCCATGATCCCCATGCAAAATCATCACCCTTTTATTTGGACATTCAAAACAATGTGCTCATGTCTGAAGCACTTGAAGCACTTGATGTCCCGAGACCTCCTAGGATGTTGAGGTTTTGTCACCTTCTCATTTCCTTTCAAAGAATCAGAACTGGTATTCCTCTTGTTAAACTCCACCTTCTCATCTCGTTTAGGTGTGCTCTATGTCGTGTAGGTGTAGAAACAACCCTTGTCATGCTTGACCTAGTTACACTAGTTCGGACACCTCCTCATTTCTGCTACCTCTCTACTTGAGTTGCAAGCTTTATAACTTCCTCAAGGAAGATGTACGGTTGTAATTAAACAACATTAGCTATATCCTTCCTCAACCCCCAAGAAATCTAGCTATTGTTTGCTCTTGGGGTTCCATCAATTCACATCGAATCAACAGCAACTCAAACTCTTTCACATACTCTTCCACGCTCAAAGATCCTTGTCGTAAAGTCTGAAGTCTAATGTATAGCTCCTGTTTATAGTAATTAGGAACAAATCTCTTCTTCATCACTCTTTTCATAGCTGCCCACGTTGTAATCTCCTCTTCTACATCCCATCTCCTCTGAAGCTTTAAGTTTTCCCACCATAAAAGAGCATAATCTGTAAACTCAAGCGCTGCCACCTTGCATTTCCTTTCTTCAGAATATTCATATCATTCAAACACCTTTTCAACCTTCTGAATCCACTCCAAGTATTCCTCGGGTGAACTACTTCCTCTAAACGGTGAAATCTTAAGTTTGAGACCATTAGGAGGATTATAACTCTGCCTTCTTAGTCTGCCCCTATCGTCGGCCTCATCATCCCTATTTGGATCTTCGTTAGCTTCTATAATATCATTTTGTGGCACTGTGCTTGCCTATGTTGGGGTTGCAAATTATTTCTTTTTATCATTTGCATAAGGGTATTCAACTGTTCACGAATTCCAGTCATTTCATCCCGAATCTCAACATGAGATCGTTGTAAGCCCATAACCCGTGCCTATTCCAAACTTAACCCTCTTGGCAAATCTTCTTTATCTCCAGCCATAATTAAGCTTATCAACCTCAATTCTAGCAAGCCTTTCTTTTGTTTTTGGCTCCTGCCTTAAATCGCAACTGATGCTCTGATACCAGATTACAGGACAAATTCTGACTTCTCTTTTGTGGCCAAACTTTGAATTTGAAAATGGCAGATTTGGGTCTTACAATATTCATGAACATTGTAGGCCTATTTCTTAGTTTTCCATCCATATAAATTAAGCTGAAATCCAAGATCTACAGCTCCATATATGACCCAATAACTGAATAGTGTTCCAATTTGAATTGAATCGGCATCTCCTTTCTAAGCTTAGTCGTTTCTTTGTCCTTTCACTTTCAATATTTAATCACATCAATTAATCCTTTGAATTGTGAGATATGCTTGCATTTAAAATAAACATTTACCATAAATTAAGGCTATCTTATATTATCAGATCTGTTATGAAAAAACATGCTCTAGTTAAGGAGTTATTGATACTTCAAGTGCAAAATGATGATATAAAACCTTGATAAAAATGCACTTTTAAGAACTAATCACACCCCCCAACCAGCTTATTACTAGTCCCTAGTAATCAAAGCGTTAAAATAGAAAAACAATTTGCAAGTTCCACAAAGCAAGGCATTCATCATTTAACTTCCATTAATCTATCCAAGTAAACAAACTCTCATTAAATTTATATATCTGCTCAATACCTTTTAAACAAAATATTAATAAACCTTTCTTTTTATGTGCTCAATATATGAAAACATAGATGATGGGGCTTTTATTGGAAGAAAACAAGATTTTTGTTCTAATGTTTCAGGTTAACTTACTTGGGTTGGGATTATTATCTTCTTTTTTTTCTTTTTTTCTTTTATATTTATACACATATAACTTAAAAAAGAATGCTGCTTTAACCCATGTAACGAGCTTTCGGCTAATGACTCCCAGACCAGTTGGTCTTAGGGCATTAGGTGTTGAGACACCCCTTCGAGCTTAATAACTCGGGTTGCAGATACTGATACGTAGATAGTGCAATGTTTGATTCCCTTAAGCTTTTCTCCTTAACCCATGTAACAAGCTTTGGGCCAATAGCTCCCAAGTCAGTTGACTTTAGGGTATTAGGTATTAAAACACCCCTTCGGGCTTAATTGCTTAGATTAGGGAGGCTACGAAACCAAACTTATCTAGTTTTTTTTATTATATATACTTTTTTTGTTTTTTTTTTGAAAATTACATATTATCCTTTTTTCTTAGTTGTTACCTTTAACAAAAGAATATAAATAATGTAATAATCCAATATGCAACCCACAATCATATGTTAAAGTGTGTGTGAAAATGAAGATTTACGAATACTTGTTAAATGAGTATATGAGCAAAGTCAAGTGATAACAATGCGAGAGTTTGTAAACCTGAATATTTTAAGAAGTGTAATAATAGACCTTGTTATGAATGTTTACTAAGATGCGTCTCAAGAGTTAATACTCATTACTCTGTCATCTTAATAACAGTTTTGCAAATAGTTTATGAAAAAGAAAACACAGTTAGTGATTTCTTTTTTAATATCAACCACTACCCTTTCCCCCCAACCAAAATGAGACATTGTCCTCAATGTCGTAAGGTAGAAAGATAGAGTATAGAAGACATCACCTGAAACACACTTAAACAAATATAAGAAATAACAAAACAAAATAATAAGATATTAATAAAACCAAAAGACAGTAGGTTTCACAAACAAAGGCTCAAATCCAATCTAAGCTTTTTACAACTTTCCTTAGTTGACCAATTTATGCGACTCATGGAGGGATCAATTATAGGGATGAAAGATTGTAGTTGGTCAATCAATTGTTCAGCAGTAGCAGCAGAGATTATGATTTCTTATGCCGAAGATGTTAGAAATTCCTGTTCCACAGTTTGATCAAGAAAAGACAACAATTTATCATAAAAACCATTAACATTGAACAAACCTATAGGTTTATGGTGAATGTGCAGTTGGGCCCAAGAGGAAATATGAAAGATCTCTTCCAATGTGCCCAGACCACCTGGTAAGGCAATGAAGGCATCAGCGTGTTTAAACATTGTATTCAAACGACCAGACATTGCAGAGACCTGTAGTTCCTCTCCAATTGTTTTTCCAAGGAGGTCCTCTTTTGCTAAAGCTTTGGGGACGACCCCCAAAACTTGGCTGCCTCCTAAAAATGCAGCTATTGACACACCCCCCATTAACCCAAGACTGCCTCCTCCATATACAAAATGAATCTTTCTCTCAGCTAATACCTGACCAAGATGATTTGCTGATTCTAAAAACTCCTTTTCTTTTCCAGGACTAGATCCACCGAAAACACAAATATTTCTTATTTGATGACTCGAGGAACCTGCCATTTCTACGCACTTCAATATCTGTTGAATGTGTGGGTTGAGTAGAAATAAAGGGAAGGAAGAGAAGATTTTATAGATGAGAAATTGAAAATGCAATCATACCACCTTTATGTAGGCCAGCTAGAACCTCTCTCTCTTTATTATTATTTTTTTAAAAATGTGTATATACAAGCAGTTGTGATTGTGGCTCACATCTTCCCTTGGTTTTACGTCCAAGAACGGCTAAAACACCCTCTATGGGTCGGGGATATGCTTCTCATCCAGTTTTCTTAAAAACTGACAAACAGGGTCTTTTTTAGTTAGATTCCCAAGACTATGTCGACCTGTTCTTTATGGAATTGTGGCCATAAATCATGAATTGCATGATGCACATCTCCACTAGGGTGCATCTCAAGAGTCAATAGAAGATTATCTAAAGACTCCTTACTCAGGCCATCCTTAATGAATTGTATTTTATCTTCACGGTTTACAGATACCATTCCTCAAGAACGAAATTTTGCATTACAAGTCCATCTAGCACATCTGTGACAAACTTTCAATTGTTTTGCACGATGTTTCTTTGCAAAAGTGCTTTTACCTGTTCCAGGCATGTATGAAATGAAAGAATTGGAGGACTCACCTGATAATTGGACCTTTGCTTCAATTAGCCAATGAATATCTTCAGGAATTCCATGGTTCATTAACAATCTCAATCTTTCACACCTAGCACGGTAAATTTTTGTAATGGCATTCTTAGGCAGAGCAGGAAAATACTTTTTCAATTTTTCAAGAGTGGTGTCCATTTTTTTAAGATGAGAAGTGGAAAAGAGATGCAAAGAAAGGAGAAACAGCAAAGAATTGCATAAATATATACATAGATATCAGTTATCATGGGAAACTGAAAGAACCGGCTTAAGAGTCACGGAGTACCGTTATCCGCCATTTGACCGGGGTGAGAGAAACTAGTGATACAAAAGTCACACCAAAAAGAAACACAAAAACAATATGAGAAAAAGATTCAATCTTTATATACAAGAGTACCCAATTCAATAGAGTCATTTTCAATTGAAAAGTTGTCAAAGTAAACTTTCAAACGATGTCCATTTACCTTGAAAACATTACCATTCTTTGGATTCTCAAGATCACAGGCCCCATATGGATAAACATGTTTCACAATAAAAGGACCACTCCATCTTGATCTTAGTTTTCCAGGAAATAAATGGAGTTGAGAATTATAAAGCAAGACTTTTTGACCAACATTGAATGGTTTTCTAAGTATTTTCTTATCATGAAACTCTTTGATTCTTGCTTTATGAATTCTTGAATTTTCATATGCATCATTTCTTATTTCCTCAAGCTCATCTATATGTAATTTTCGCAGCTGACTAGCATCATCAAGGTTTGAATTGAAAGCTTTAATAGTCCAATAAGCTTTATGTTCAAGTTCCACAGGCAAGTGACAAGGTTTTCCATAAACTAGTCTATAAGGTGACATACCTAATGATGTTTTATAAGCAGTTCGATAAGCCCAAAGTGCATTATTAAGTCTTAAAGACCAGTCTTTCCTATTAGGGTTCACTGTTTTCTCCAAGATCTGTTTGATCTTCCTATTAGCAAGTTCTACTTGTCCACTTGTCTAGGGGTGATAAGGGGTGGCAACTTTGTGTGTGATTCCATATTTCTTCATTAAAGACTCAAATGACTTGTTGCAGAAATGTGTTCCACCATCACTTATCATGGCTCGAGGAATTCCAAATCGACTCAAG
>Ga0325410_1005356_pt1 | contig 14164 bp, 6 predicted proteins | sample PopdelMetagenome_16_FD_206182 | JGI IMG/M metagenome (GOLD analysis project Ga0325410, IMG submission 206182) | Populus deltoides microbial communities from Bellville, Georgia, United States - Xylem-PdIQD-R3 | ecosystem: Host-associated > Plants > Phyllosphere > Stem > Wood/Secondary xylem... | reverse complement strand
TTGCAGCATGCCATGCAACCAGTTGTCGATACGAGTTCCGGTACTTCATTAGTTAGCCATTTTGGCCGTAGATTCCAGACAATATGAGAAGATTTTGAAGTTGATGATCTCAGAGAACGTTCCAGCTGTGGGTGATTATACAGGTTTGCAACTCCACTTAAACTATGATGTAGGTTTTTATATATAGCTTACACTGGGAGACTATTAAGTTGCAAATGAGAGACTCCCGTGAGCTGTTACAGAAGCTAAGAGCTTGTAGAATCATGCATGGTTTCTTAGTGAAATCCATAACTTGGCTTTGACACTTATGTTAGCCTCTGTCCAGTTTTGTAGTTGAGTGCCATACAGGCACATATTATCGAAATATGTGGAGTAATCAAAGTTCTGCAAGTTTGATATCCTCTTCAAAGCTTGATAGCCTTAAAATTTGCATGGCCGACTTTGGGTTTTTTGACGTCTAAATTCACCATAGAGGCTCCTTAGCTGTATTTACATGGCTATTGTAAAAACAGATCGTTTGACGAGTCAATGATGACGCCTTTCTTAATCTGATATGAGATTGATCTAAATTTCTGTGTCTTCGAAAGAGAATATAAACCTTCACTGCTGGAAATCTTTTGATACCACACCACCAAAAACAACTTCACCACCAAGTGATCCCTTAGCAGGTATTGTCAATGAAAACGACATTTATCAAGATGTGATAAAGACTAAAATGGGCAAAATCTTGGTGCTGTGATCATTCTTATGGGACAAGTGATACTGTTGTCTTTTTTCTCAGTTAATAACACAAATATAACTTACTAATACAAACATTATAAATCAAGATTTGTTTTCTTCTATGAGAGGCACTTTGGTGTCTGTCCTACTGCTCTTTGCAGCAGGTCCAAGTGGAGAACTGCTAAAAACTAGTCTTGGGCTCTTGGTGAAATCCAAGACTTGGCTCTGAGCCTCGGACAGTTTTGTTAGTATTGTCAAATGTAGTTTGTAAGTAAGATAGCCTAATGCAAAGATTCAAATACTCTCAAAGTTATGTGAATTCAATGGACTTGAATAAGTACGAGGAGGAATAATTGAAAACAAAGATAATAATAGATATTTCTTATCTTTGACTAATCTTATTTTCTCAATACATGTTACTTTCAGAAATATTGCAAATCCTTCTGACACTGGAAATGCTTCTTTATCCGCTGAACTATTTGCAGTTTCCAAGTGGAGCTCCGCACAAGCACCTGTTATGGAAATAACTGGAGTAATCAAAGCTCTGCAACTTACCACCTACCGGAATCTGGCCACACAGCCTGTTGTAACTCACGTTCAGGGACTGCAAAGGTAGCCGAGTCATTTGTGGAGGAATGCTACCGAAAATCTTGTTGTGATTAATGTCCAGATTTTCCATGGTACTTGGAAATACCACATTTGACAAATTGAATTCGAATAGATTCCTGGAGAGATACACATTATTAGTAGTTTTGTTTAGCCCAAATAACATGGAAGCATCACCAACAAGTTTGTTGCGAGATAAATCAATGACACTGAAGTCCATGTTCCCTAATGATGCAGGGATTTCTCCAGTAAGTTGGTTGTGAGACAAGTAAAGATCCGGTACGCTGCCTTTAAAGGTACCAAATGATTCTGGGATTGAACCTGTAAGCATGTTCCTGTCCAAGTGAAGAGCAAGAAGATTTGGCAGCAAAGCTAGTGAGCTTGGTATTGATCCAGAGAAACCGTTAAAAGACAGGTCCAAGAATGTGAGATTCTTGAGCTGGCTGAGAAAGTCAGGTACTGTCCCTGTGAGATTTAGCCAGTCAAGTCTGAGAGACGTTAGGTGTACGAGCTTGGCAATGGCGGGCTGTACGGGGCCTGTAATATCAGTCAGCTTGCGAAACACGAGGTTCTTGAGATAGGGCAAGTCCCCAACTGCAGCGGGGATTTGGCCAGAAAGGTTGCCAGCAAAAACGGTGAGAGAAATGATGCGGTTGGTTGTGGAGTCACACTCAACCTGGTACCAGTCTGTGCAGCAATCAGTATCTGACTTCCATGAGGCTAAGAGGTAAGGATCGCCAAAATCTTTTTTGATTTGGAGGAGAACCTGTTTATCTTGGGGATTGCAAAGTTCTTTTGAGAGGGAGAGTGAAAGAAGGGTACTGGAAATGAGTAGGGAAAGGAAAAGGGTATTCATGTTTGCTTCTGCTCTGGTAGATCTATTCTTCCTTTTTTCACTTTGTTCTTTGAGATATGGAGTGCAAATGCTCTATTTAAAGGGTTCTGGCATCGATATGTTCGTATGGTATGACGAAAGACTATAGGCACCTCAAAGCTGGATTTATCGAGGGAAAGTCCAAGAAAATCTTGGCCAAAATATTTGACTAAACTATGCCAGAAATGTGTCAGATTTCAATTCGTTTCTGCTCACGTGAGTAGTTTGTGTTCATCCTCTTGACTACTTCTATTAAATTCTACCTGTCTTTAATTGGTGGCCAAGTGTTCATATAATCCTCACTGGCGTTGTATTATATATTTATTATGGATCCCATCACATATTCTTCCCTCTTGTCCTGCCTTGTTATCTACTCGAGGGCTGGAAAATTCATTCCATAAAACTCTCTGGAAAATAAACTAAATACAATATAATTTCATCCATAAAACACTTTACACGGAACAAAGGCTTCCTCATAATCAACTTTACACGGCTACACGAAACCAAACTAGTTTGCACCAGTCAATGACGAGGGTCCTGTTCGTTGCTTCGTTTCGGTGTGTGTTTGGATTCTTAAAACAATGTTTTTTAATTGAATATATTTTTAATTTTTAATATTATTACGTTAAAAACACCTTAAAACATATTAATTTAATATTTTTTTAATGAAAATAATTTGAAAAAACCAATGGAACCGCATTCCTGAATACACCTCGCTATTCTGAAATAACCAACCCGGATCTCAATTTCTAGATGGTGTGGAAGGAAAGTTCGGAGACAAAATATATATAATATATACCGACACTTGAATATATACACCTCCACCAACAACAACTTCACCGATTGATCTCTCATGGGGTTATACACGTAAGGTCCTATATGGAATCAAAATATTGTGATAAGGTTGCCCATTGCCTTAGTGATTTGATTGGTTTGGACTTCTACAAGGAACTCAAGTGTCCACTAAGAAAAGATTGAGAGAGGGGATATATAGCAACTAAAATATAATAAACTTTCTTGATGGAACCTACAAAAATATCATTTATTATTGTTTATATGATTTTTTAATAATAGTTTTATGCGAATTTTACTTTATGTATAGATCTCATTTTGAAATTTGGTAGGGATTAATTTGCTTTCCACCTTCGAAACCACCTGCTCTTTTCTCTTCACATTATAAATAAGATTTTATAGAACATAGTTGGACGAGAAGACGGTCCATAATCACAATGTTAAGATATTATTATCATATCTTTTTTTCTTCTAAAGTGAAACTAAGGTTAAATGGGCAGCCCTTCATTCTTAAAAATATTCTCATCTCGAGACCTTATAAAAAAAATTGAGGATAGAGTTTTTATTTTTATTTTTTTGGTCAATTCTAAAAAAAACACAGTGCCACGGGTTTGACTTTTCTCTTAAACACATGATCAGAGCTTGTTAGGCCAAAGATTTTGTTTGACCCACGTAATATTCACTTAAGATGAAGTCCAAGTTAACTTGTCTTGCTTCAAAGGTTGTAATTAAAGACTCCTTTATTGTTAAGTTTAGTAGAAAGAAATCCTTTAACTCTTCATCTCTCCTAATTTCCCTCGAACAGTACCTAATTACAGCACCCAGGTAGGTGATTAGTTAAAATAGATGGGTCGTATATTTTTTTAACTCATAATTATTGGGTAAGTACGTGCCGTTTTCTTCTTCTCTCCCTCTCTTAATTTTCTATCTATTTATCTTCTTCTTCTTCTTTTGTCTATTAAAGACTCGAAATTGAAATTGGGTTGTGATGTTCTTTTTCATCGCTTCCTCTATTGACGGATATAGCTAAGATAAAGGTGATGATGTGTTTAATTATTTTAATTTTAATTTTGTTTTTAATTTAACGCATGAAATTCTAGCATTGTTTTAAATACTAGAGGGATTCGAGCATTGATATTTTTTTAACTATGTGTATATTATGATTCTTACAAGCGGCATATTTGTTCTTTAGTGTGTGTTTGGATTTTTAAAAATGATTTTTTAATTTTATATTTATTAAAATAATATATTTTTTTAATTTTTATTTTTAATATCGGTAAATTACAAATATCAAAAAACACCTTCAAAACACATTAAATTAATGCTTCTTTAAACAAAATATAGCTTAAGAAGCATTTATTACTATTAAACAAACGAAACACATTAATTATTAAACGTGACTCTTAAATAATCAAGATCTTCATTTCTAGATGGTGTGAAAGAATAGTTTAGGGGTTGAAATCTCAAAAAGAAGATATAGTATAGAACTACATTTAAACACACCTCCATCACAAACAACTTATTATTTATTAATGTTTTTTTTATTTTTTCAATTTTTTTTTATATTTTCATATTATTTATTTAATTGATTTCTGGTGAGTTTACGCACTTAATTAACCCTAATCTCAAGAGGAAGATATTTCTGTATTACGTGGACATTACGATTCTTACATGCATAATATTGTTTGGATACATGTATTAGAAAAAGAATATTTGAAAGAGTCGACATTGACAAGACCACCACGATTAGCGCTTGTCATCTAGTTTTTTTTTTTTTTAGCCGCCTTGCCCCATGTTTCCAGCTTCCAGTCAAATAGGTTAAATTCTGTTATTGTTTGACTTGAATGTCTTTTATCGTTTTCCCGAGTAATAATGCGGCGTGCGTGATGGTGTTTGGAACGTTGTTTCAAGTTTTTTTAAAAGTTTTTTATTTAAATTTAATTATTTTATGTTTTTAAATTATTTTAATGTATTGATATCAAAAATAATTTTTAAAAAATAAAAAAAATATTATTTTAATATATTTATAAAAAAAATATTTTAAATCATAATTATCACTACTCACAATACCTTAAATTGCAAGGTCAATATCGGTCTCGATCATCTACTCGTGCACCTTGTAGTGAATAATAATTTCTTTAATTTATAAAATTAGATAATTATTTGGAATATGTTAGTTATTTTATCATTGCTTTGTTGTGTTTTTTTTAGTAAAAAACATCAGATATAAATAAATAAATAAAAAATCATTAATAATATTTTAAAAAAATTTAAAAGCCGAGAGATGTAGATGAAAATATAATGAAATTATGATAGTAAAATAGATAATTAGCTCGTGCATGCTTTATCGTATACTGTGCTGAATTTTTTTAATGTAAAAAAGTAATGTTCATCAATCACTGAAATCTTGGAGTATCGGAGGATGGATTTAACCATTTCTTCTGCATAATTTCTAATATTTCGTTGAAAATAATGATACTGCTAATTAGGTTCATTGTGGGAATTAAGAATGCCAGCGCGCGCAGGAGATATTTGGAACATGTTCCGCGACAAGTACATCTTATAAATAATTCTTTGAAGTACGAGTTTGGCATCAGTCATTGCATAATAATTATCAGACAAATGAATCGCATAAATTTCATCATCCAGTGGCCGTAGTGATCAAGCAATGATCATGATGGTCGACTGATCAGAAGCATCTAAATAAAAATAAGACTACTCTACTTTACAGTCTACTTTTCTCCTCGCAAAGGCGCACCAAGTGTGCCCTTCTGCTAACAACGATTTGCATATCAACAGAAGTATTCTTTAGCGTAGCCATCATTATTCAGAGTTCTCTATAAAGCAAAAGATGCTCAATCTGTAAATGGGATATTTATTCTTGGTCCGAGAAACTTAGCAAAATAGAATCCAACAACGAAGGAGGGTGGAGCTTGTCTGTCAATGCCTAAGCTACCAAAACCAAGTACAAAGAGGTTTAAGCACAACAGCTCTAGTGCTATGGCTACTGATGACCTTTTGACCTATATTAAGGGAATCGGTTTATATGAAGGAAACAGAATTTCCATGCCTTCTATGAAGAAAGTCGTACAGACAGCAAGAAATTAAACTAAAGAAGAATAAAGATAGAGAGAATACTGGATAAAGCATCTTTATGTGCAAGAGACAGATTTCTATGCTGCTTTTTTCTTTCTTTAAGCTCACCACGGTATTTTTAACTCATAAAAATCTCCAAAGTTAATAGTTTTTGCTTCCTTTTCCTCGCATTAGCTTTGCTTCAGAACCCAGAAAGAAGAGAGGAGCGAGCTGTCCTCACTAAGTGATGCAGCTCAAATAAAATAACCAGAATTGCCATGCCTTGAGAGAAAAGATTTTCTGGACCGGAGATTGAAGGGTAATGTGGATAGTTTAATTTTTTAGTTGACAATTTTATAAAGCTAAGATAGCTGAAAGAATCTAGGATAGTGAACATGCACTGAATCACTTTATTTTAAAAACTAAAAAGATTATCTTTGTCCTTTCAAGTGGGGTGGCAATCACCTTTTCCTATTCTGAGACTCATTATGGACCATTCCAGCCTTGCATTTATGCTTGTAAGCAAAACACAAGCCTTCCCCATTACACTTCATCTAGTGGAACTCGTAGCATTGCAGCAGTTCTTAGTAATTCTCTCTTACCTTTTCCTTTCAAAATTAAGATTCTTTTTTTCTGCTCAAAGCAAACCAGAAAGGTATTGTTAAACTGTTAGCGGAGTTGGTACATGCTCTCAAGTTAAGCCTCAGCAGGAGGATTATATAAACTTGGTTTTAGCAGATAGCTTTTAAAACGTAAACTCCTACTGCACTTGAGCCTCCTTGAAATCAGTGCCTCCTCATCACCCTCAAAGATTCCAAATGCCTAAAAAATCATAACACTCGGAGAACAGATCATTTGCTGATCGCGGCTTTCTTGGAAGGGTAAGATCAGTTCCTGGCTGTGATATGAGTCAGCGAAAGGAGGTGAAGATGAGCAACTCTGGCTGCAAAAATTCTTCTTGCATGTGAAGGTGAGAAATTAAATCTCTATGACATATAGATGAACAGTCCTTTTCATACATACTTCAATATCGGTTCTTCTAATCAATATTGATTTTGCTGTTTCCACTTCAGGCACTGAAACTACACGAGCAACTAATTAAAGATACTTCAACTTCCACAAGTCTTGCGGTTGACCGAGTTAATTGGAGTCGATCCTGTGCATCAATACGCAAGCAGCAAGCATTGCTGCTGCAAGGTTCTTAGGAAAAATCATTGGAAAAGGGTGCCCTCGATTTTGCACCAATGAATCCATTAGCTGCTCCTGACCACAAAGATGACTTCAAATTGAAGGACACAAAGCCTCAGCTTGGGGAACGTTGGCCTCATGGAGGACCACGCGGTGGAGGTGGGTGGATTAGCAGTGAAAGAGCAACAAGCACGTATGATCTTGTGGAGCAGATGTTTTATCTGTATGTCCGAGTTGTGAAAGCCAAAGATCTTCCCACAAACCCAGTAACTGGAAGCTGCGACCCCTACATAGAAGTTAAAGTCGGGAATTATATAGGAGAAACACAGCATTTTGAGAAGAAGACCAACCCTGAATGGAAACAGGTTTTTGCATTCTCAAAGGAGAGAATTCAGTCTTCGGTAGTTGAAGTAATACTAAGAGATAGAGAGAGAGTGAAAAGAGATGATCACGTAGGAAAGGTGGTCTTTGACATGCATGAAGTGCCTACAAGGGTTCCACCAGACAGCCCCTTAGCCCCTCAATGGTATAGATTAGAGGCTCTCCATGGAGATAACAAGGTGAAAGGAGAGGTGATGCTTGCAGTTTGGATGGGTACACAGGCTGATGAAGCGTTTCCAGAGGCCTGGCACTCAGATGCTGCTTCAGTTCATAGGGAGGGTGTTCTCAATATCCGATCAAAGGTTTATGTTTCACCAAAACTTTGGTATCTTAGGGTAAATGTGATTGAAGCTCAGGATGTAGAACCGCTTGACCGAAGTCAGTTACCTCAAGTTTTTGTGAAAGCTCAAGTTGGAAACCAGATACTCAAAACTAAGCTATGCCCAACCCGAACAACAAACCCTATGTGGAATGAAGATCTGATCTTTGTAGCAGCAGAGCCTTTTGAGGAGCAGTTGATACTTACTGTCGAAAATAAAGCAAGTCCTGCAAAAGATGAAGTTGTGGGGAGAGTAGATTTGCCACTCCAAATCTTTGAGAGGCGCCTGGATTACCGGCCAGTTCACTCCAAGTGGTTCAACCTTGAAAGATTTGGGTTCGGTGCTCTGGAGGGAGACAAGGGGCACGAACTCAAATTTTCAGTTAGGCTTCATCTCAGAGTTTGCCTTGAGGGTGCTTACCATGTACTAGACGAATCAACAATGTATATAAGCGACCAACGACCAACAGCTTGGCAGCTCTGGAAGCAGCCTATAGGAATCCTGGAAGTCGGTATCCTAAGTGCGCAAGGGCTTCTTCCAATGAAAACGAAGGAAGAGAGAGGAACTACTGATGCTTATTGTGTAGCCAAGTATGGGCTGAAGTGGGTACGGACCAGAACGATCATTGAAAACTTCAATCCAAAGTGGAATGAGCAGTATACATGGGAGGTGTATGACCCTTCCACGGTGATTACCTTCGGAGTTTTTGACAACTGCCACTTGAGTGGGGGTGAAAAACCGGCAACTGGTGGTGGAGCTCGAATTGACTCGAGAATTGGAAAGGTAAGAATTCGACTATCTACCTTGGAAACAGATCGAATATACACGAACTCCTATCCACTTCTAGTCCTACAACCATCTGGACTGAAAAAGATGGGAGAACTCCAACTAGCAGTTCGATTCACCTGCCTATCACTAGCAAATATGATTTACCTATACGGGCACCCCATGTTGCCGAAAATGCATTATTTGCATCCTTTTACTGTAAATCAGCTAGACAGTTTGAGATATCAGGCCATGAATATTGTAGCAGTAAGGCTTGGCAGAGCTGAGCCACCACTAAGGAAAGAGATTGTGGAGTATATGCTGGATGTGGATTCTCACATGTGGAGCATGAGAAGAAGCAAAGCTAACTTCTTCCGTATTGTGTCGCTTTTTTCTGGTGTGATCTCAATAAGCAAGTGGCTTGGTGAAGTGTGTAAATGGAAGAACCCAGTCACAACAGTCTTAGTTCATGTTTTATTTTTCATATTGGTCTGCTACCCGGAACTAATTCTGCCTACTATTTTTCTTTATATGTTCCTGATCGGAATATGGAATTACCGTCTCCGCCCAAGGCACCCCCCTCACATGGATACCAAACTTTCATGGGCAGAAGCAGTTCACCCAGATGAACTGGATGAAGAGTTTGACACTTTTCCCACATCAAAGCAACAAGATGTGGCGCGAATGAGGTATGACAGACTTAGGAGTGTTGCGGGAAGGATCCAGACCGTGATGGGAGACATGGCCACACAAGGGGAACGCTTTCAGGCTCTGCTCAGCTGGAGAGACCCAAGAGCAACCAGCCTATTCGTAATTTTCTGCCTTATTGCAGCTGTGGTGCTCTATGTAACACCTTTTAAAATAATTACCTTGGTCACAGGCTTATTCTGGCTGCGACATCCTAGATTTCGCAGCAAGCAACCATCAGTTCCCAGCAATTTCTTCAGGAGGTTGCCATCTCGTGCTGATAGCATGCTATGAACAAAAGGAAAAGACTCTGTTTCTTGTTCTGCTTTCAGTTTTTTGTTGTGTTGGTTGGAAATGTTTCTTAATAAAAAAAAAATCTTTGGATTTCCTGGTGTCTCGTTTTCCTTCTTCATGCTAGGATCCTAATCTCTGTGTTGCTTTCAAGAAAATTATGTCATAAAGCAGTTTTATTAAGAACCGATTTAATGTTTTAATAACACAAACATAAAATTGATTAGATTTATTTACAACCTTTGCATTTGGTTTTTCATTTTCCCCATTCTTTTGGGCAAACACGTACCCTAATCATGCTCTGGATGTAGAATGTTTTGTCATAAAGAGCAAGCATAGGTTAATTCCTTGATTTAGTAAATAGAATAAACAATTTCAATAAAATATTTGACATTAATAGACTGAAAAGAAAAAAACAATACTATGGGAAAACCAAAAAATATTCATGTGCAAAAAACTGGAATCTTTGCCATAAATATCAAATCATACAACCATTGATGATCGAAATCCTTTTTAAAAAAAAAATGATTAGTGTGAGAGAACTAAAAGTTTTACCTAGAAGACAAGTTCGCGAGGTTTAATGCCTGACTTCAGAGAGAATCTTGCACCCAAGTATGACTTCAAATCTGCGACTCCATCAATGGCCTTCATCAAAGGGGGCATCCACAACTTTTCGATCTTCCTTCTTATCAGATGAGAATATAAATGAACAACAAAAATCAGATTGGGTTTATACTAACCATCAGAGTAGACCAACCATACATACCAACTTACATGCTTCACCACATCGAAAAGCCTCCTTTCTAACATACAACCCGACCTAGTTCAGAGTTGTGAGGACATTCCTGACATTATAAATTAGGGGTGAGTATTTTCGATTTGGTTTGGATTTCACTTAAAAAAATAATAAAATCAATTTTTTTAAGATGAAATGAAGGCTCTCCAGGATAACAATATCTGGGAGCTAACTATATTGCCAGTTGGAAAAAAGACAGTTAAATATAAATGGGTGTTTATTGTGAAGTATAAAACAGATGAGATAGTAGAGTGATACAAGACAAGATTGATGGCTAAAGAATATATATAAATATATAGCATAAAAAGTTAGGGAACTTTCTCACCAATAGCCAAACTAAACACAATCTGAATACTCTTATCACTAGCAGCAAATTTGAATTGGCCTTTACATCAGTTTGATGTAAATTATGAATTTCTTCATAGAGATTTGGAGGAGGAAGTTTACATGGATGTTCTCCTTGGTTTTACCGGAAGAAGAGCAGAAAATATAGTGTGCAAAATGATGAAAAGAAATCTCGTAATTACAAAAGTATCTAGCAAGTGAATTTGAAATGAATATCTTAGTGGGTTGAAGTATTTTTTAGGAATTGAAGTTTACAAATCAAGATAGGGTATATTCATATCACAAATGAAGTGTGTATTAGATTTATTAGCTGAGAGAGGTATGTTGGACTGCAAATTTGTGCATACACCACCTGTACATAATCATCATTTAGCAAAACATTCTGATTAAGTTCCTACAAACAAAGAACGATATCAAAAATTGGTAGAAAAACCCGTTTACCTATCATATACAATCCTGATATCGCATGTGCAATCAGTCAGTTCACGCACAAACCAAGTAAAGTACACATAAAGGCAACATTGTGAGTGTTTAAATGCTTAAAGTCTTCTATAGAAAGAGGAACTCTCTTCTCAAAAAATGATCACCTTAACATCGTTGGTTATACTGATGCAGGCTAAGTAAGGAATCTGATTGACATAAAATCTACTTCAGGATACTTTACCTTTATTGGGGGAAACTTGGTAACATTGAAAAGTAATAAGCAAAAGGTTGTTGCTCTATCTAGTGCTAAAGCAGAATTTAGGGAAATGACTAAAGGATTATATGAGGTACTATGGATAGAGAGGTTACTTGAGGAGCTAGGATATCCTATGGATACTGAAATTAAGATGTATTGTGACAATAAAACTGCAATTGCCATAAACAACAACTCAATTCAATATGATCGAACTAAATACGTGGAAGTAGACAAACATTTCATCAAACAAAAACTTGATGAGAGGACTGATTTTATCTTTTGTTAAATCTAAAGGTTAACTTGACGATATACACATGAAAATGGTATCAAGTAAAGTATTTCATTTCTATTCCAAAAAATTATATATACGAGATATCTTTACACCAATTTGAGGGGGAGTGTTGATAGAAGTTAATTTAGCGATTAGAAAAATACAGATCTGGAAAACTAGAAATCAAGAATATATTTAGGAAAGACTATTATATATTTCTTTTTTTAGAATTTACATCCTTAATAGAACTATCATTGTGTACACACACACACACACAATAAAATACAAGACAAAAATTATATAGAAATCACTATCTCTATTAGTCTTGATAAGTTCATCTCTATGCAATATGTTATCCATGACATTGAGAGTGAGGTCATAAAAGATCAACTCCTTTGAATCCAAGTACATGCTCATGCGTAACATAAATTTCAAATAGCAAACATTTCCTATCAAAATAATTTATGCCGTCAACATTTACTCGATGCAATTCTCCTAACAAACAAAAATTCTTGAGAAAAAAAAATAAAAATCACCAGCTTAAACCATATATCTCAAATATAACCAAATTAGAATCAAAGGGAAAAAAAATACCTAGAATTCAATAAAAATACAATCAACAAACAAGCAACATTATAAACAAATATCATCTTATAAGGGGGGCTATTCGAGTGGTCAGCAATAAAGGTTAGAGGGAAAGATGAAGATTGTGAGGCTGGTGGCTAGAATTGTGTAATTTTTGCTCTTCATCTTACAATTATTTTAAACTATATTTTCTTAGCAGATCTAATTAAATCAAAAGGATTATCAAGTGAAGAGAAAGAAAAAAAATTGGTATGGTTTAGCAGCTGTAATTTCTAGATTTTTTTATGAAGAGAAATAAAATATGGGATAAAAAGAGTTTTAATTGCTAGTTTTTCTTTTAAAAAAATTGATTATAAAGTTGTATTGTTCAATATAAAGATTTTTTTAGTCATTAATTGAAATATAATGAAAATTTTATAAATAATATGATATTTTTTATTGATTTTTTCTTGGGGCTCCATAATAAGAACATAAAGTGTTACGAAGTTATAAACTCCAATATATAAATTGTGATTTTTGAAAGAATAAAAGCAAAATGAAAAGAAAAGAAAACTATGTGAGGTTTTTTCTATTGTAATTATCTCATAAATTAATTTCAAGGTATTATTTTTAAAGGGCCAAAAATATAGACTTTTCCATTTCATTTCTTAGTATTGGAATTAATGAGTTATTGCATAGAATTTTTGCATTATCTTATTTCACCAAGCTATAAGCTGTAAAACATGCACTAATATTAATATTTTTCCGAATAACCGTGTGATTAAAAAACAGGGTATACAAATAAAATAGCTCTTTTCCTTTCCTAAATGTGAAAAATCTTTCATTCTAATCATCGGGTGTGTGTGTTATGATATATATATATATATATATATATATATATGGTTTTGTATTATGCTGCGAATCAAATTACAAAAACTTTAACCATAAAAAAATATTTAGACCACATGAAATTATTTAATATTATTATTGAACTTGATCAACCACGCCAATCTTAAAATATTCTAACTCGATTCCTTGTTTAACTCAAAATTAAAATTAAACTGTATAAAAATTTTCTCAGCATGACTCAATTGACTTAACGGGTGCAAAAATAACTTAAAAATTGGTGAAAAAAATTATGGTTTGGTTTTGGAAACAAATTCAAGATTATATTAAGCTTGAGTTATTTGTTGTATGATAAAAAATAATGTGCAAAAAGTTGAATAAGGTTATATACATATCTAAAGATTATGAAATAGAATTATACAAAACACTAAGTATACTTGCATGTATTTAATAAATAATGAAGAAAGTAGTTCTTAACAATGTTTTTGGTTAAAAACAAGAGTGCTTGTTTTGCTTTAAAAGCAAACTATTTTTTTTAACTGATAATTGCTATAAAATATTGTTTGTAATCCAAAAGCAGTTGTGTTTTAAAAGCACAGCAATGTCAGACAAAAACCAAGTCACATCGGCGATTGTCATACAGCAATTGTTGAGGGAACTTTGGTATAATACTATTACTATATTAATGAACAGTTTTTCTTCAAATGGGGTCCTTAGCTCAGTGGTAGAGCATTTGACTGCAGATCAAGAGGTCACCGGTTCGAACCCGGTAGGGCCCTCTAAATATTTCTTTATTTTTCATTCTAATAAAATGGCCCAAGACCGCGCCCATTTGGGTTAGCCCGGCTACAAGACATTTTAAACTTAGATGAAGCCCACTAAGATGGCTAGATCGAGCACACACAACGATTTCAGATGCCGTCAAATTTCTTTTTTTATTTTCAACATTTTATAAACTTCCATA
>Ga0325410_1005354_pt1 | contig 14166 bp, 5 predicted proteins | sample PopdelMetagenome_16_FD_206182 | JGI IMG/M metagenome (GOLD analysis project Ga0325410, IMG submission 206182) | Populus deltoides microbial communities from Bellville, Georgia, United States - Xylem-PdIQD-R3 | ecosystem: Host-associated > Plants > Phyllosphere > Stem > Wood/Secondary xylem... | reverse complement strand
AGTTTTTGGGATTTCCTCAAGAAAATCCTACAGAGATTTATATTGACAATCGATCAGCAATCGCATTGGCAAAGAACCCAGTGTATCATGAGAGGAGCAAACACATTGATACACGTCATCACTTTATCCGGGAACATGTGAAGAATGAAGAAGTCCAACTGATATCTTGCAACACAAATGATCAAGTTGCTGACATCTTCACAAAGCCATTAAAAGGAGAAGTATTTATCCGATTAAAGTTCATGCTTGGCATGACATCCCTCGATTGAGTTTAAAGGGGAGATTTGTTGTATTAAACTCAATCCATCTAGAAGGTCAAGGAAGGCAACCACCGGCCAGCCAGCCACCAGCTGTGACCGACCAGCCGCAGTCGTCAGCCGCATTCACACCACTAGCCACAGCCGCCTTCACACTTGAAGGTTGAATTTTCTTGTTTTGAATCGTGTATAAATAGAGTGCCCAGCTTCTGTTAAAGTGTGGAGAAAGTAGAGAGAAACACTAGAGAGAAAGAGAGGGCGTGTATTGTAAGCTTTTCAGTATTGTAAGCTTCTTGTTTCTTGAAATAAAACAGTGTGTTTTATCCCCTCCGAGTGTTTCAAAGCCACCACCAGTGGTCTCTCCCACCAACACTATTGTGGGTTCAGTACCAGTTGCCAGTTTTTCCAACCTTCCATTGACGTTGGCAATAGTAGAGTCCATAGTGTTGTCACTAACCTCCTTATCCATCTCTGTCAAACTGCCTCTGGCATTAAGAAACCTAACCTTATACTTCTTCCTCATAGAAACAATTCCTAATGATACCTGAGAACGATCCTGTTTTCCACGCTTCTTTCTTCTCCCTCCTGCCAGAAAGTTGGTTTTTTTCCAAATTGCCGAAGATTTCATTGGAGTTCAGAAAATTTGTAGAAAAGGTGTCTCGCTCTTACTGAAAACCTGACACTTTCTTTCATGTTAGGATTAAACTACCCTGCGTCTTTTTTCCAAATTGCCGAAGATTTCATTGGAGTTCAGAAAATTTGTAGAAAAGGTGTCTCGCTCTTACTGAATACCTGACACTTTCTTTCATGTTAGGATTAAACTACCCTGCGTCTAACTTCATCTATAGCTCAGATTAAGGAGCTGACAACATGGTTTAAGATTTGGCAAAAACTCAAGAACTCATGAGAGACTGAAAGAAGCTGCAAGAGATATTGAGCTGAGATGGTTACCATCATAATCTGTGAGTAAATGAGTGACTAAATCGAACCCCCAACCATCAAAAATCTTAAAAAACAAATCAGTAGCTGCCTAAACTTTTCATTTGCTAAAACTACATTTTTCAGGATAAAAAACTCATGTTTATATCAGATAATGCACTTCATATTCCATCATCTGGAGAATGTTGAAAGGCATGATGAGGACCAGTACATGAGATCTCATGGCTGTGGTTGTCAACTAGAGGTTCAACAATGGATAAACACCACTGGGGCAGGATTTTACTAATACAATTAATATCATGCTCCATGTTCAATCAATCAATCAAGGGTTAGAATCAGGGTTTGAGCTGGTAATTGGGAGCTTGAGTTCCAAACACCAAATTCTGTTACCTCTTTCCAAAGGGGAGTAAGTGACAAACGAATTCAGGTGCTGGAGGCATTGTAGACAAATGTAAGGGATTTGGTCTTGAGTTCACAGTTTATGTAGGCTATCTTGAGTTCCGAACACCAAATTCAATTGCATTCTAGACAAATGTAAAGGATTTGGTCTTGCAGACAACTTGCAGCTATCAATTCAGGAGTTTAGAACAAATTCATTTTTGGTAATATTCTTCCCACTTTTGTTGCTACTAGGTATAACTATTATAAGAATAACGGATGAGCCACTCTTTTTAGATTTCTTGGGTGATCTGGAAAAATGAAACCAGCAATTCATTCAGAGAGAGAAAAATGCATCTCTCATGTGAATTCAAGCATCGAGTAATGTGAGAATTTATGAGAAGCAGCACAAGGCTTGCAAGTGTACTTGCCTCCTTTTGGGAACTTGGCTAAGATCCTCTGGCATTTGTTTATGAACCTCTTCCCTTCTCTCATCCTCTTGTTTATGAACATATACAAGGAAGAATAGACATAGCATTACCTATCTGGCATTGAAATATAAGGTTTGATCCTGCTAGGCTCCTTTTAATAGAGGATATTCCTAGCTATATATCTTCAATTTTCTCATACTAGGACTGATAGTAATTAGTGGCTGTTATTGCCAATGCTGAAGTGCTTGCATGGAATCTAATCTGATGCACTTATCTAATCACAAATCTTGTAAACTCATCCCGGATATATAGGGGAAAAAAGAGTTTGATTTCTAACAATCTCGAAGTTATATTGTTTCAATAAACTTGATTTTATCAAAATAGAATACTCCATATTATATTCCATATTATATTAAAGATAAAGGATAATATAGAGTATTAAAAAGACTTATAATATTTTGATGTAAGATCAGACACAAGGTTGTCAAAAAAGCTTTTTTGGCACGACACGGAATATACAATATAAACTCGAATCGTAAAATCATAAAATCATAAAATCACAAGTAAAATATTTTAACTTATTATATATTATATTGACAATTCCAATCTTTAACAACAAGAAGAAGGAGAAGAAGATCTACAAGCGCTTTCTAGGTCTGTCCAATATGTATAGGTTCATAAAAACATAGAATTTGCTCTCAGAGAATTCTCAATATAATTGACATTTGCATTAAATTAAATAATTACAACATGGCAGCAACAATGTTTATCCAGGAATAAACATACCCTCTTTTGTGTACAAACAGCTTAAGAAAAGAAAAACAACCAGGACCTAAAACAATCTTCCTAACAATCTTTAAAGAGGTGATGAATACATTCTAGCTGAATACATTATTACCAAAACCAAATCAAATCAACTTTAGAGTCTAAGTAAACATTCTAGCTGTTGTTTCCTTGTACATAATTTTTGCACGGTGAGTGCTGCATTTATGAAATGTAGCCCAGTGTATCAACCTCTTACCTCAGTTGGTCTTCTGTACTATCACAGACAGTTTTGTTTGAAACACAAAATTACAAGTAATTCATGCATGCAGTCACGAGTAAAAGGCTATTAATTTGCTAAAAAAAAAAAAACAGAAAGAAGATCAAGAATTCGCTGAACTCTGACATTTGATTAGCAATTATATGAAAGATCTGATCGAGCCATTCTGTTTCTCAATGAGGTTTATGAGCATCTTAAGAGGTTCATGATCCTCAGAAAAGTGGAACAAACACCAATTGAAAGGGCGTACAATTTATTCCTAAACACGACGAGCCTACATACTTGTAGGTTCCATAATTGCAAAGATCACCAAGATTACATCGGGCCACAGACAGTGCCCGCATCTCCCTTAATCTTAGATGTTTAACAAACGATTTTTTCTCTTCATGCCCATCTCTAAACCATAAAAATCCCTCATGAACTCTATCCATGTAGCAACCACAAGGTGGACTCGAAACAAAGGGAAAACAGGGAGAGAAAATGTCCAACCGAAATTAACAGCAAGTAATGTGTTTACCAGATTTTCAGCACCAAGAAGAATAACAACAAGTTCAAGATTATTTAACTGAAACCACCAAAAAATGATATAAGCTCATGACCCTATTCCGCATAATAAAACTTAAAAGAAAAGAAGAGATTCCAGAAAGCAAACCTGGCCACTATCTAGAAAAGAAGGGAATCCAGCATTTACAATGGCAAGCAAAATCAGATGAGAGAGTAGAGACAATCAAATCAGAGGCAAACAAAGTAAAGAAAAAAATGAGATTAATCTTTGCGCTGCTGGTGAGTGGAGACTGGAGAGTGGAACAGGAATCAACTGCGCTGTTGGTGTTAGTCAGTAGGGTTGAGATTGAGAATTTGAGATTTGGCAAAGAGAAAAGGGAAGACGGGTGTGGGGATTGTGGACTGCTGGTATTAGTCAGTAATATTGTAAACTTTTGTCGAACTCGTGAAATCGGTTTGATTTGGCTGATTTTATCGAGTTTGACTAAATTTATTCAAGTTTAATTGATTTTGCTGGTTTTTAAATTTTTAACTTGATTTTACTTATTATATAATTATATGAGTGAATTCATAATTTTCATAACCTTAATTAGACATGAATAGAATTCCACTTTGTAGATATTGAGTATGATATCTGATTAGCTGATTTTTTACCAAACAATTTGGGTATTATATCTTACTAAATTAATATGTTCTTGGATCTAGAGAAGAGGGCTCAAAAACATTTGGTCTAACATATTACTATACTTTCGTGAGTTTTATTTTTTTTTAGTTTGATTTTTTTGAGTTTTTACGTGCGACGGTTTTTTTTTAATGGACTCATATATCATTGGGATTTTTTAATTTAGCCTATAATATGACTGAAACATTTGGTTTATCATTTGGTTTTATTAATTTTTTTAATTTTATTATTAAAATTTTAATTGATTGAGAATTGAATTTTATAATTTATTTTAATATTTTTTTATAAGATTATCTTAGTCTCATGACTCAGGTTTGATAGATAAACCAGTGTTGAGTTGTCTTATTTTTTTTAATTAAATTTTATTTTTAATTTTAAATTAATATAAAATAAATTTAATATATATTTTATAAAAAATATTAAAATTTCATGAATAGTATCATGACAAAGGAAAAATTAGTTAACATTTTACGCCATCTTGCATTGAAATGTAAGGATAGATCCTAATATGTATTTTGTTTTATAAAAATTTAAGATAATCTGTCAAATTATTATTTTTTAATTATTCTTTAATATTACAAATTAAAATATATCTCATCAAAATTAATCCATAATTAAGTTTTGAAATCTTATAAAAACCCTTATATCTCAAATAAATACAAAGAATTTCACCCATCTACTGAAAAAAGAAAAAGAAAAAAAACAGAACTTGACATGGGATCCGCCATGCTTTGTAGTATATGTTAATAATTAATTAATGGTAATAATTGTTGTCGCTCAAGCAAGATCATGATTGGTGAGCCATCAAGGAGAAGGTGGCCCCCATTTTGAAGACTCCATGCATGTAAATTAAAGGGTAAACCTCATTCTGGACCTTAAACTATATATGTATCTTAATCAAGACCCTGAGCAATGTATTTTATCAATTAGATCCACAATACGCCATATATTTCCCAATTGGGTATTTTTCTCAATTTGTTTAAAAATTATTTCCCTATAATTTTACTGTTTTATGCAATGAAACTGGTCTATTAAAGGAAAACTTAACATTAAAATTGAGAGAAAATGGATGGAAGGATCCAATTGAGAAACCTCTGGAATACTTTGGACATAATTGATGACATTATTTGTTCTTAAACTTAATTTATAATTATCTTATAGACTTGTGGCTAATGTCTTATGTTTCCCACAAATTGAATGTGGACTTGGCAGATAAAGATTCATCCCTCATAAAGTGGGGCCCAACTTAATCAATTAGCTGACGTGTCATTGTCCATTTGTCATGTTAATAGTACCTCTTTAAAAACCCCATTATTTTCCTTCATTTTCCAGCAATCCAAACAACCCTCATAAGAAAATTTGCAGATGGCTTCTCTCTTGGGTTCGTTGCAAACAAGCCATTATCATCAACAACTCCTACTACTTCACTAGCTTCTTCTTTGGTGAATTCCACAAAGATCCACTCCCCGAAAGTGTCTCTAAAGTCCAGTTTTTTAATGCAAAAAACGTGAAAATTATTGAAACTTGAAGGAAAACAAAGATCCCTTCGATCCATGGTGGATACTCAATGAAGATGTCATGGGATGTGCCTCCTCCCTCTGTCAAATTAATCATTAATTAATGTAACAAATGTTTCGATGTAACAGTTGACTGATACAGTTATAGAGCATGTGGGGTACAAAGTCGGACAGGCAATTCAGAAACGTTGTCATCTTGTACGGGCAGTTGATGTAAGGTTGTGTTTTAGAGGTGCAGAGATGGGGAAAGGCCCAAGGATTAGAAAGGTACCCTTCAAATTATGAATTGAATTTTAGATTTTTTGTGATTTTGGGTTACTGTGTTTACTAAAAGTCATGGGGTGGTGAGGGCAGAGGAAGATGCGGAGAAATCTAAGCAAGTATTGATTTGGTGTCGTCAATTATTCAACAAGTTGAGGAAAGGATTTAATAAGTTGAAGGTTAGGGAGCCAATGTCACAAGTGGTGGAGAATGATGCAGATACAGTTTCACAGCGAAAAGATGACGACAATCTTGATGAGGTAGGGCTCTTTAACATTTTTGTTCGCGGTTTATCATTTATGTTGTCTTAGTTGTTTTATATGCATTTAGTTACTATCCATAGCTTCATATCATCTAATGTAAGTCTTATGTATTCTTGTGAGTTCATTAATATAGACTTGTAGCGAATAGTTCATTGATATCCAACAAGGGCTTCCCCCATTGCACCATTTGGCGATTACTACGGCACATGTAATTTGCAGATGATTTAGCATCATAACTTGTGAACTGTAGCGAATACCTTATCGGTTCTCTTAGCTAGATATTTATGGACTGTTGCAAAACGAAACCGCTTTACCGTCTTCATCTTTCCAAATCATGGCTTGGCACTCGAAGTTCTTTTCTACATCTGGGTGTCAATGTATAATGAAACTAGAGAAAGCATATTTTCTATTACATTTAAGTTTGATGCATGCTTTTTGGCTAGTTAAACCAATGCCCACCTGTACATTTTATCGGTGTCTGCCATAGACTCTTTATCTCCACCATCTTCAGGTTGTTGGAACAGATTACTTTGACATGCCACCTCTGACTGTAGATGAAGCAATTGAGCACCTGGAAAATGTAGATCATGCCTTATATGGTTTCAGGCATGCTGAAAGGGCAGGATAGAGAATTTGAGATCAAGTGAACTCAAACTAATGAGATGTATTAACATGCTTGTATGAGTTAGTTTATGGAAAATCAGACCCACTATGTTGGCGTCCAAACTTACAGGGACGAGAAAAAAGAATTTTGGAATCACTATTCAATTTATATTCGATCGAAACTTCTATTCATTTGGTGTCTAGTATTGAACCGTTCCCATTTCCCTTGGATTTTCGCTGTGTTTTCTGTTTAGAAATTCAGCTGTTTTTCCTCTTATGATGTCATTCTTTTTTCCTGCTTTTTCCCCTCCTATGACATCATGTTCTGCCTTTTCTCTCATGTTAGGTTTTTCAAATTTCTTGCAACTTCTCTTGTTGATTGACAGCTTCCATCCGCGCTCTATTAAGTGAATTTGAGCTATGTTGGTCATTTTTGCCTATCCATATAGTTCAATTCTGCTATTATAGCGATAGGTTCTGCAATCTCAGTCCCATTTTATGTTGGGGACTTCTTAATATGTGTCCAACTGAGCCAGTCAGTCTTCCCAACTGTATTTACTTGGGTTAAAGACCAGTACATGAGGTCTTATGGCTATGGTTGTGTCAACAAGAGGTTCAACAATGGATAAACACCACTGGGGCAGGGTGTTTCGGTCTTGGGACTGCCATGAACTGAAGATTCACATCTAGAATAGAAGGCTCTAACTGTGGGTTATCTAGAATAATCTGCTATAATCTTGTAACTCAGCATTATGAGGTAGTGACAAAAAGAGAGAATAACTAAGAGAGTTTAGAGAGAAACACTTAATAAAAATATATCTTCATCTCAATTTTCTTCTTGTTCTTGAGTTATTTTTACTTTGCATTACTGCCCATTATTCTTCCAACAAAACCTGTGTGAAATACTATTACTTTGACACTGTTGGACTGAACTCAGTCCAGGCCAAATGCCAAAAGCATGGCCGTAACATGCTGAACAAAGAGGTTAGCAAATAAGCAGAAAGAAAAAGGATACTTCAATGGTTGTCTGATTCAGAGAGAGAGAGAGATGACATAGGTGGTCAACTCTTGCTTGCCATGCTTTGATTCAGGCAGAACCTATGTGAAATACTTTTACTTTCACACAGTTGGACTGAACTAGTCCAAGCCAAATGCTAAATGCCAAATGCCAAAAGCATGGCCGTAACATGCTGAACACAGGTTAGTAAATAAGCAGAAAGAAAAAGGATACTTCAATGGGTTCCTGCTATAGCAATCTTTAACGTCCCAACAGCTTTCAGAGGGGCACGGTGTTGGATGCAGTTCTAAAACCACAAGTCCAAACAAACCGAAAGAAAAAGGATACTTCGATCTGTTTGCAGTCTTTGGACAAGTAGATGCAGATTACAATGTTAACTTAGCCATAAAAATGTCAAACCAAGAATACTGAATGAGCTACTCTACTGAGTGGAGAATAGTGAGGTTGGCAGATATTTACATTCATAAGAGATCATAATTTATAAGATCCTATGCTAATTTACTCCACACATGAGAAACTCTGCACCGCGCTCCTCCCTTCTCACCACTGGCTAGCTAGATCTTTATCTCTCCACTGTGAAAAACACCCCAAGCAGCCCTAAAACACTCATCTCTCTCTACATTACCCATGTTTCTCTCCTTTTTGTTATATGTTTAGTTGATAATTGATGCATTTTGATTAATCCTAAGATATTAATAAATTAGAATTGTGTTTTGTTATGTTGTTTGACAAAATGTCTATAATTTAAGAATATTATGCTTTCATGGTGGTATCATTGTCAATACTGACAATGGTATTACTTATAATGGAAGAAGTCAAGAATTCCTAACTACTATATCAGACATGTTCCTTAACGAATTATCAAGAATACTATGTGATCGACTTGGTTGGAATATGTTTGAAATAGAAGTTGAAATTACTTGGAGGACGTTGCAAACCAGGGTTAGTCAAGCTTGTTATGTTGGTGTATCAATATGTAGTGACGGAAGTGTGAACTCAATGCTTAGGTTTGTAAGGATCAATAAGATTAATATGCTGGACCTCTTGAATAGTAGACATAGACGAGGAAATTCTTCTAGTATGGAGTTAACTTGATTTTCAAGTAACTCTCAGATAACCACACAAGTATCACAAATAGCTAGTCCATCTAGGTTAGGTGGTAATGTTAGTAGACAAGTTTCAGTGCAAGAAATCGTTAATATGGACCTTTGTTAGGCATAACATTTGCTCCATATTGCTATGAAGGATCTGAACCAAGTGATGACGAAGATGAGCATCATATTAATAGAGTTGTGTTTGATGGGGAAGATGAGGATGATCGAGATGATAGGGACGCCAAGTTAGTTTAGCTTGTTAATCAATACATGATACCTCCTACTCCTAAATTTGAGGTTGTTAACACAGAGGACCAATATAAATGCAATGATTGGGCTGATATTTTCAGTTTCGCCTATATGCCATGAGAGATTTGACATTTGAGGGTAAAAGAGGATATGAGATTCTTATTAGTATTAAGAATATAAGCCAACAAGGCATAAGAGGGTAAAAGTCCCTAAGAACATATAGTTCCCATCAGACGAGCTGCAAAGGAGGAGCATATACTTGGCTCGTTTGGAAACGCGGTCCAACCCGCGTTTTCAAAATTTTAAAATTTTTTTTTGCTTAAAATTAATATTTTTTTAGTATTTTTAAATAATTTTGATGTGCTGATTTCAAAAATAATTTTTTAAAAATAAAAAGATATCATCTTGATGCATTTCTAAGCGAAAAACACTTTGAACCGTAAATGCTACTACAATTCCAAAAAGGCTCAGTATATCTATAAACACATAAACTTGTTGCACATCACATTTTGAAAAATTAATTTTGAGCCTAAATATGTTTTTTTTAGAAGGTTTAAAGGTAGAGGGATAATTCAATTATAGAGTACAAGTTGAGTTTATGTTAACATCCAATATCTCTAGGCTTGACAAAATATCAAGCCCAGATGATATGAGTTTAGCTCATTTCCAGGCTCAATGTCCTTTGACATGGTTAAGAGCAGAGCCCAAGTAGATATAGTTCTACTAAGCTATCATTTTACATATTGTCTACACAAATGTTGTTGTTATTGTTGTTTATTTTAGTTTTTTTAATAGTTTACATTAGATGTGTTGTCTGCGCTACACAATGGGCTTGGATTCGTATCAATAGTTAACCATGTTCTTTCTCGATGTTATAGTAGTTTTAGAGTCCGTTTAATAGCGATTGCTTTTCAAAATATTTTTTTCTTGAAAATGCATTGAAGTAATTTTTTTTTATTTTTAAGATTTATTTTTGACACCAACACATCAAAACAATATGAAAACACAAAAAAAAATCAATTTAAAACAAAGAAAAAAATAAAAAAAATTAATTTTTTTCAAAAAGATTTCTCAAGCTATTAATTCTAAACAAGTTATTCTGAAAGAGTAGTCATACCATGAAGGAGCATGTCTAAACATTCAAAGTTATAAACATATTTATTCAAGTTTCGTTCCGAGCATAAACTTCGTTCATCGTTTCCACTTTCAAGCACCCCAACACGATTCCTTAGCATCCCAAAAGAGACAGCAACGATCTTTTTATTTTATCCATTTAATTAGCCCCTAAAGCAAGATTTAGAAATAATTCATTGTAATTTTTTTATTTATGAGTCTGGATATCTTCTAATAAGCTTTCAAAAACAAAGGTTAACTTCTAGACGAATGCAAATTAACCATTGTGGTTCAACTTATATCTCAATACTCAATTAAGCTCGATACAATATCTTTTATTAATTAGGTCCTAAATATTTCAAACATTTCTTAATTGGATTCTTTTATCAATTTCCTTAATATTTTCTATCTACTATGCCTATTTTAATAAGAAAAAGGCATAATTTTACAGCAAATTTAATACAAAACTTGGCAGAAATGGATAAAGGGGTCCGGTTTATAAACCCTTAGGATCTAATTGATGAAAGTATTGTCCTGGAATTCAATTGATTATTAGGTAATACATCGGGAGCTAATTTTATGTTTCCACTCAAATGATGTCTTTCAAACAGCCTAGCGAGTTCACATGCTTATGCGCATTTTGAAAATTTAATTTTGAGATTAAGTATTTTTTTTTAAAAGGTTTAAAGGTAAGACGATAATCAAATGATAGATGGATGAGGCTTATGTTTACAGGCTCAATAATGCCTTTGAACATGGTTAAGAGCAGAGTCCAAGTGTGTATACATATCCTGCACGTTGTCATTTTACCTACTGCTATACAAATTATAGTCCTCAGAAAGTCATTAATTTGTTTATATTTTTTTATCAACGATGGTTTTGGTGCTTAAAACTCTGCATGTCCACATGCTGGAAAAGTAAAGACCCAATGAAGATTGGTTGATGCTGAGAAAGAAACTCCAATCTTCTTAATTTGTCTGTTTAATTTCCAGTAGTAATGTCATTGCAATATATTCACTGAACGAATTTATTGGTTACTTAATCTTCTTTTTTTTTATCTAAAAAAATATTAACTTAATTTTTTAAAATGATTTTTTATAATTGTGATGTGTTAATGTAAAAAATTAATATTGTTTATTATATTTATAAACAATATTAAATATATGTGTGCAAAGTCATGAATTCACATTACCAACCAAGTGCACAGGAAAAGTTGATAGGAACTTTTGGATAATTGAAAAAGACTTTTTGGGTCGTGAAAAACAATATAGATGTGTGCAAAGTCATTAGTGCTGCTCCATTGCTTGGCGTAATTATTACTTTGCCTTGGTTTCCATCCAAGTTCCGATCGAAGACTTGGAGGTCAAGGACAGACCAAATGAAGAGTGGTTCTCCCTTGTTGATGCTGACAGAGAAAGACCTTTTAGGACGACCAATCCCACAGCATCTAATTGAGTGCAAGAACCTTCAAACTCCATTAATTCTCCATTGTTTGTCAGTTTTCTAGCAACTGTTCAATAAAGCTATTGCCAGAACGTGTAGACTGGATTGGATTGAAGTGGACATAAGAAGGTGAGGATGACTCTTTAACTCTGCATGCCCACTTGCTTAAGCTGTGAGTAAACTACGATCGAAAATTATTAAGAAGTTTTCTTCTGATGTTTTCTTGGAAATTACATTTTAGTGGGCAAAGCAATCTTCGCATAAATTTCATTGATAAATACAATTTGGAAAAACATCTCTGAACATTCAAATTAAGCAGTCATGATTTTTAATATTTTTTTTATCTTGCTATAAATATTTCATGTAAAATTCAGCATTCATAATTATCTACATTATTTTTTTATATATAAATATAGGTGTTTGGACCAGCTTGGATGCACCTCGACTAATCTCATAGGTCCTGAAGTTAACGATTATATAAACCTCTAATGACTCTAAAATTTATAAAATTCAAACTAATAATTTTTAAAAATCAAACCTAAAACCTTCTCTTCTCAGTTAAGCTATCCTCCTCGTGTTATTTATTAGCACTTGTGGCAGTGAATTAAGGGACCTCTCCTCGTGTGGAAATATTAGCTGAATGAAATTAATCTTGCTGTACAACTGTGGAATGGATTGAACATAAGAAGGTGAAGATGACTTTGTATATCAATCTTTTATTTCAATTATGTATATATAATCTCATAGTTTAAATTATTTTTTATTTAAAATAGAAAAAGAAAAAATCAAAGTATATAAAAAGATTGATAAGCAAGAAAAGTATTTTTTAAAAACAAAATATTACTAAATTAAGCATGATCAAAATTTGTCAAACAACTCTTCAATTATTTTTAATAGTAAAAGGATTAATTAATTTTAAAAAAATTAGCACCCCTAAAAAGATAGAAATCAGTATTGTCATGTTTCTATTCTTATTCTCGTAGATGAAGTGCCTATTTGATATCATGGTAGCTTTTGTTTTTTTTTAAATTAATTGCTTAAAAAACATTAAATTAAATTTTTTTATGTGTTTTTTTATGATTTTGATGTGCTGATATTAAAAATTAAAAAATTAAAAAAAAATAAATATATTTTCAATTAAAAAACATATTTAAAAAATATATTGCATATTATGAATCACACACAAAGACTTTCGGCTCATGAGAAATGATATATGTGCAAAGTCATTAGTGCTCCATTGCTTGGATTGGATTGGACATATAAAGGTGAAGATGACTTTGTTTATCAATTTTTTATTTTAATTATGTATACATAATCCTATAGTTTAATTATTTTTTTATTTAAAATAGAAAAAGAAAAAATCAAAGTATATCAATTGAAGGAATGATAACCAAGAAAAGTATTTTTCAAAAAAAAAAAACAAAATATTACTAATCAAATTTGTTAAATAACTATTTAGTTAATTTTAATACTAAAATGATTAATTAATTTAAGAAATATTTGCAACCTCTAAAACACTATATATTTAATCCATTTAGGAAATCAATATTTATTTTTTATATATATAATTTTGATGTACTTTTATCAAAAATTAAAAATATTATTTTAATATATTTTTTTTATTATAAAAGACCCAAAAAATAATTAAACTGCTATACATTACGGAGCGCACACAAAGATCATGATATACAAGTACAAAGTCAATAGTGCCGCGATTGCTTTGGGTAATTATTACTTTGCCAATAAACAACAATTTAGTTTGCGCAATTTGATAGGAACCTTTCATATTTCCATCGGTTTTTATTCTTACTTTATGTTTTTTTAATTTATAAATCCTGGAAAAGGTATTATTCAGATTATGTTTCTAATGAAAGCGTTTTTAATACTAATTGCTAGCAATGCCTTCATTAAATCCTGGAAAAGGTATTATTGTAAGTTGTATTAGATCCAATCAAGTGTCCAGAATTAAAATATTATTAGATACTAAAATACCGAAGTCTTTTTCTCCTTTGATTCAAACAATCGTAATTTTCCATTAGTAGTTCTGCTTTCAACATAAAAAATAAAAAATAATAAAATAACATGCATACTAAGAATATATTTAAATTTATAATTGATATAAAATTAAAAACTTAGCATGCATGCTAATATTAAAATTAACTATATTTAAATTAAAATTGAAAGAATGATAAGCAAGAAAATTATTTTTTAAAAATAACATATTTACCATGTTTGTTGCACCATAAATATAAAAGCAAAACTAACACGCCGCGTTTCCAACACTCACTCACTGGTTGTTTCTTGAGATTTGATTTCGTCTTTACATGTTTTACACATCCTATGTCAGTCTGTATACAATCTAAGATTACTTT
>Ga0325410_1005352_pt1 | contig 14169 bp, 12 predicted proteins | sample PopdelMetagenome_16_FD_206182 | JGI IMG/M metagenome (GOLD analysis project Ga0325410, IMG submission 206182) | Populus deltoides microbial communities from Bellville, Georgia, United States - Xylem-PdIQD-R3 | ecosystem: Host-associated > Plants > Phyllosphere > Stem > Wood/Secondary xylem... | reverse complement strand
TAGGGGGTGAAATTGAAAACAATTATAGAGGGCTAATCCAATAGAATTAAACCCAAAAAATAATAAAACAAAACCCAAATAAAAAAATATTAAAAATAAGCTTAGAAAAAGGGGGAAAATAAAGCAAACCCCTTAGGTGATAGTTCAATTGGTTTTGTCTTTAAGGACATCAAAGTAATTACACTATTCTAAAAAAATTAAAAATATAAAAATGTCCCTTTGTAATAGATGTTAGATTATTTTATTTTAGGATTAAATTAGTAATTTTATTGTACAAAATAAAATGAAATTATCAATCTAACCCCATATAATTAAAAAAAAAAAATAATTGTGTCATGATGAAAAGATAATTAGACCCTCAAAGCTGAGTGCATTGCCTTTTTTTTTAAGGGTAAATTCATAATTATACTATTATAATAAATAATAATTTGTGTTTTGATGCACAATAAGTTTCTTAAGGGATTTAGTTTTTTGTTAATGAAGGGTAACACAAAAAGAGGCTAATTACAATTAAATGCCCTTACAAGTGAAAGGGAATTAGTTTCTCTGAATAATAGGTGCGTTGATGCCCTCTATATGCTATTTATGTATTCGCTAGGATATCCACGCTATGTTGTAAATAGGATTTTAAGTTATTTTACAATATAATAGAAGAAAATGTCATCTTTATAAATATTTTTTTTCACAACAAGATTTTTAAAAAAAATTAAAAAGATGCTACATATTCTTAATTTAATAAATTGAAAAATATATGAACTGATAAATAATACAAAAATTATTAATACAAATTAAAGACCAAATATTAGATTTATATATAATTATTTTGAAAGTAATTTTTAATATTAGCATAAAAAGCTCAAATATTATTTGAAAACTAAAAATTAAGGGCCATTGAAAAAAAAAAAAGACCAAGCATGTTGGAGCTAGATAGGTGGGTCTAAGCACGCTTGGACTTGGAAGCCTAAACCTTACACCTATGTTTCCTTTTTAAATAAAAAAGGAGGATGACCCTATTTTTTTTAATTCAACAAATGATGTGTCATCAACTTACCATATATATTTTTTTATAACCGTGGGTGTTTGGCTTAGCTTACGCACACCTCGACTAATCTCTCGAGGCCCTAAAGTTAAGGACCATGTAAGCCTCCAATAACCCTAAGATTTGTGACATTCAAACTGGTGATCTCACCATATTTTCTTATTATTGGAGGTGATTTTGGTGATTAAAAAATCAAGGTTCAAGTTTTTTAGATCCCAAAAGCCCAAATTTAGCCTTTTTAACCTAAAAACATGAAAAAAAAAAAGATATGGAGCTCTAAGGTCCTTTTTCTAAGCATAAAATACTTTTTAATCAAACTAAAAACTCAAAATCAAATTAAATAAAAAAGGTTATGAAGTCTTGATCTATGTTTCAGGGCATTATTGAAGGTAAAAATCACCTCTATTGAATTATCATTTCATAGATAAATCTATAGACATCAAAATTGTGGTTATTAGTGCTGTAATTGTGGCCACCCAAGAGTTTTGACCTTTTTTTTTCTTTTTTGATTACTTTCTCTTTCCTTTAACAATAGTCAGAGTCTACAATGCAAATTAAATGAAGTTTCATGATTGAAATATACACGTTAAAAAGACATCAAATATAGAAAATATAAAAATTAAAGGACCAAATTAAACTTTTTCACACCTTTTAAACAATGTAAGCAAGAAATGGTTCTATTGTTTTATATAAATATCAATTTTGTTTCTTGATCTTTTAAGTTTTTGTTTTAAGAACAACCTAAAACTTATTTGTTTAAAAATAGTCTTTAATTTACTATTACAATATTCAATGACACATCAAGTATTTGAAAGCATGTAAATCAAAACAGATTCCAACATATAAAATCATGTTTACATAACTTATAAGAATGAAATTAAAAAATAATAAAGTTTAGTTACGGAAATGCAAAAAAAAACACAAGGATCTAAAAGGAAAAAATTACATATAATAATGACATAAGCAATAATGTGGGAGAGGAGCAACAAGTTATTAATAGTAAAATAGCAATTATTTTAGTTTATTGTATAATATTATACACATAATATACTAGCAATCAACCTACAAGTATTGTTATGAGTATGCTTTTATTACATATTTTAATTTAAGAATTGGTATAATAATCAGTGACTTAAATTTAAAAATAAAATATTAGTTGGACAATGAAAAGTTATTAGAACAAAACATGTTAAAGTAAGAATACTTGCTCCATTTTAAATTAAGAAATTATCCTAACACACTAAAAGAAGGGGAAATTATTATAGTATTTAACTATTTATATAAACAATAAAGCATCTTAATATATTTTTTAAGTTGGATTGCAACAATTATCTTATTATGGCTGAGTTGGTTAGCGAGTAGGACAACCTCAAGGTCACTTGTCTGAGAGTTGGATTGCGCATGAATTTTTCTAATTGTGATAGTCATCGATCATATTTTTTTTCCAAAAAATTATAGGACAAATGACATATTTTTCGATCCCTTAGTAAAAATAAAGAAGGGTTAGGCTCTAGGCCTAGCCCTTTGCTGTCTTTTTCTCTTTTTTTTTTTCTTACACTTTAATTTTTTTTTTTACCATATTCACTTACTCTTTACTTTTGACATGATTCTAAAATGCTATTATAAATTTTTATTTGAATCTTAATATTTTATTTTTTAATTATTATGTATCTTATCTAAAAATAATAATACTAATAATAAATTATTCAATTGAAATCGGTTTTTTATTATTAAAAATTGTAAATTAATTTTGAACATGGTTTTATCATATTTATGATGTTTTTAGCTTTGAATCGCATAAAATATGAACATTATTTTGAGATTGTTTGTTAACATAATTTAACAATTATGAAACTTTTTTAACAAAAAATTAATTTCACTAAAAAACATTGCACTAACTAAAATAAGCAAAAAATATATTAATAAAAAAATTTACCTTAATAAAGAAAACTTTTCAGAATGACTGTAGGGTTAATGAAAATAACAAAGAGTTTTTGTAACATCACATATGCATATAAAATAGTTTATACTAAAACTATTTATGTTTCATATTCTTTGAAATCATCAGTGTCTATAGTTAATAAACAATAGACGACATTTTAGTAACTTAATAATTAATATTAGAGATTAAAAAAATTAAAAAGAACTTGGATTGGGTACCTAGCACAGGTTCCCAGACACGTAAACTCGGCTAGTTTGGCCCATGCTTGCAACTGGGCTAAAGAAATTTGGCTAAAACATTTTCAATTTTTTTTTAAAATAAGACGACGTGTATTTTGCATCAAATAGATTTGCATCAAATAGATAGAAGATATATAATCTATTGTCACAATTATGATGGCCTCTAATTGTTAAAAAATCAAGACTTGTCTATTTTTGCTCTAAATATGTAATTTCCTTACCAATTTTTACTAAAATATCTCTAGATTATTCCATAAACTTGTACATTTTATTTTTTACCTCAAAATTAACTTTAATCAACCCAATTCTCATTAAGATAAATTCATTAAAACCAAGAATGATAAATTTTGTATCTATAATGAGCTTTGTCAAATTTTTCTTTCTGCTCACTCTCGTTTCTAAGTTTTCTCATCTCTCTTTAAAATTAAGGACATAAACATGATACAAATCAAGTCAAGAGATCAAAATGTAATCTATGGAATAAAAAAAAAGTAACCGTTGATAAATACTTAACTCTTAATTAGCTTTAGAAATCAGGAAATTATTAAAAATATCACCCAATGTGAAGTGACAATTGAAGATACTTTTGTAGTATGAACTCTTAATTATCTTTAGAAATCGAGGAAACTATGAAAAATAGACCCAATGAATAGTGAAGTAATTAAAATGATTTTTTTTTAGTTTTATTAAATTAGTACCTAGCTAGCCACAGCAAAATATACATGAGAGACACAAAAAGCAGCGAGCATGTATCTATGTAACAGTACTATTTGTGAGTGGGAATGAGGTGGGGAAGTAGAATGACCTATTGTTATGAAAAAGAAAGGGGAGGTGGTGATGATGGAAGCTACTAGTACAGATTTTGAGATATAATAAAAATGTTTGATAAAATCATACAATATTAAATATTTTTATATTTATGAGATTAAAAATTCTGAAAAATTTCTCAATTTTTGACTTTCAAATAACTTTCGATATAGTTTACAAAAACTTTCCGATCATTTGTTTTTGAATTCTGGAAAAAAAAAACCTGAAAGTTAAAAATAAAAACAAATAGAAAAGAAAATAAAACCACGGATTGTCAAATGGATTCTATAGAGAGAGAAAGATAAGACCCACGCGTGTGCCCCTGTGACCTCTAAATCGATTCTACAGATTGCTTTACACGTGTGGTCAGATTGTGTGTACTTACTCCGATCCCACCCCAGGCCACTAGCTAGCAATCATACATCGACTTATAATCATTTGCAGGTCGAGAAAGTGAGAGAGAGACAGAAGAATGCTGTTGGTCCATATTATTGCAGAGATGATATACTATGAATATTCCTGCCAGTACTAATAGCCGATTAATATTTATTTTAAAAAATAAAAACAAGAAGAAGCAAATTAATGATGATAGAATTTATAAACTCTTTAATTAGGAGTTGTTGGTGAGTGGAAGAAATATTGACAATTAGAATGATTGCGTGGCTTGAAAATCCTTCTTTGTACGGATGAAAATCCTACGCACAAGGCATTGATGAGGATTATTCATCTCCGTCAGGAATTAAGCACGCGCATCATCATCCCCTTCTTTTACCTTCTCTACGGACTACTTGATGTTACCTATAACGTCTTCTCACGTAAGCATGAGCACTCCCTCTCGAACGATCTCAATACATTTATCAAAACTGTAGAGTAATAAAATAAAGTTCTACTTTAAGGATAAACAGTTAATGATTTGTAATCATTTCAAAATGATTTATATTTTTTTTTCTTTATTTTTTAAAATCATACTTGATCTTTCTTATTATAACGGACCAATTAGTCAAAATAAGTTTACTAAATATACATCCTAGTTTGTATTGTTACATCTTTTTTTAAGTAAGTAGCTAAGCATAACTTTTAATGTAGTAAATAATAATCAGTAAAATTAAAAATCAAGTTTGATATAACCTTAATATAACAATAACCATGTACTTGAGATAAAAAAAAATATATTGGAAAAAGAATTGAACCTAGAGATGATTTTAAATATAAGAACCCTAAGTATGCAAATAACATCACAAAGCTAATTAATCTTTGATAAGTTAGTGTACGATCTTTGTCTTTACAAAAAAAGATTGTTTTACCACAAACAAGCAAAAAAAAAAATGCGTTTCTTCTCCAACTTACTGCTGAAATTTTCAGTTAAAAAAACATAATTTAGTCTCCTCTAACTAACCCGAATGGACCCCTTTTAGGTTGCAAGCTAATGAGCCTAAACTAATAATCAACTAACATAAATCCAATAATGAAATAAACCCTTAAACAATGTGTAATAGACCAGAACTAAACCCCTAAACAATGTCTAATGGGTTAGAAAAAACCTAAATTAAAATTAATTATTATAAAATAAATAAATAAATAATAAAATAGGATAATAAAAACAAATTCTTTATGCCAAAATTCCTTCATGTAGCCTGAATCTCCAATATTCGCATATTCTTGGTAGATTTTCAGTCCCGAGTTCAAATACATCGTTCTCTCTTGCTTGGATGAATTACTACGCCTACCATATATGGTTGGCAAGCTTGAGATGCCTAGTTTCCAAGCCAACTTGAATAAAAGACACGTTTACCTGTAACTCCAAATATGTCCCAAATAGTACATAAAGGTCTAGTTTGATAGATTTCACAAAATTTATCGAAATAATATTTTTCCGAACTCCATTTGACCTGAAAATTTACTAAAATATAGTTTCATATGTCCAGTATCTTCCTGTAATATTTCAGCTTGTTTTGATGTACAATTTGAGAGATATACCTGATCTTGCAAAACTGATCAACAAATATTTTAAAGCCAAATTTGGACCTAACTTGGTTCGTATTATCCTTCCAATCTTTAAAAAGATTTGACCTCGAATCTGTATCATGGAAAACATCTTCTAAGGTTAACAAATCAGTACCAAGTTGAAGAATTGCATCATCATCAAAACCAAAAAAAATATTGTTAGCAAAGAAGGTCCCTCTGATATACAATTTCTCCTTTTCAACCACCTTCTCCTTCTTCAATTTTAGTTGATTGTCATATATTTGCTTAGGTGTCAAAGATAGAAGAATTATAGGTCTTTCATTCATCTTAAAGGAATACCTATTTTTCACTCCATCATGTATAACTCTCATATTATACTGTCATAGTCTACCAAACAACAAGTGACTAGCTTGCATTAGCATAACATTACATAACACCTCATTATAGTATTTTCCAATAAAAAAGCAACTAAAACTTGTTTATTCACTTTCACTTCACCACCAGTACTCAACCATTGTAATTGACAATGTATGAAATGTTTGGTAATATGCAAGTTCAACTTTTTTACCAATTCAGTCTTAGCTACATTAGTGCAATTACCACCATCTATAATTAAGCTACATACCTCATTATGAACATGGCATCTCGTGTGGAATATGTTCTTCTTTTGACCTTCTGAATCACCCTCCTTGACATGTGCTGTGATGTCGCAGTCACACAAATTAATTACCCTAACTTAAATAAACAAGATAGTAGAGAGCAAGTAAGGGGTCGATCCCACGAGAAAGGTTTAGTTCAGATTCTTATGCTAGATGATATGCATTTGGGGGAGTTTCGAGATTATCTAATCTATAGCAAAATAAAACAATCAACCTAAATTACATAAATTAGAAATTATCAAGAGAACAAACTTTGGTTACAGGTAGACGTCCACCTATAAAAATCAGAACCGATCATTGAAATGATACATCAGTTTATATTCTGAATATTTATCTTTTCTTATCCGCCGTATAACTAACCCTAACCATCAAACAACCACAATGTCCGCATTAGTAATTTAATTTAATGGCAACCTTAAGAACTAGATAAGTTGATTAATATAGACAACTTAACTGTCCATAATCAATGTTTGATTTGATTGAATATTTTTTCTAAGATTAATAACATAGATCTGCCACAATTATTAAACTCAGTTACTTTACAAGTTTATATACCACAACTCCGGTTTTGATAGTAAACTTAGCAATAAATTGGTTAGAATAATAACATAGAGTCCACTCTAGCAATCAAACTAAACAATTATAAGAAATAAGCATAGGAAAACAAACATACTCATCATATAAACTGAAAAGAAAAGGTAATATAGATCTCACGGTTCTTTAAATCCAAAAGTTTCTGTATTCTTGCAACCAAGAAAAAAAATTTAGCCTTGCATGTCTATAAAGAGACTAGTCAAAAGAAAAGATGAAACATGATTTCGGGTATAGAAGGAAAGGGTGGGTTTTTCTTCTCTTTCTGCCCCCCCTTCCTTTCTTTTTTTTTATTTGATAGGAAACCCTAATCCCTCTTTCATACAAAATAATCATTTTCTAAGTGGACAATTTACATTTAAATAGTACAATAACTATTTTCCTAAAAAAGAAGAAATAATCTTGTATAAAATCTTCAAGCTTTGACTTTAAACTTAGAGGAGTTAAATTTCCTAAAAACAAAAACTTAGATATCGATTTGGATGCTTTGGGAAGTAAATTGGACTTGCTTCTTCACAAAACTGTCTGCTGGCAGAATTCATGTGTCATTTTAGAAAACTCATATCTCTCTCATATAAGCTCCTTTTCTACTGCAATTTGGTAGGCTGATAGGTCTTCAAGTCAGGAATCCAAAAAAATTAAGTTTGCATCAAATGGACTTCTCTAACTCAAGTTATTTAAGTCAGAATGATCGAAGGTCAACCATTGAAAAATGCAATATTTGTTTTTCAAGGTTGCGATTTCCATGCTCTTTCTCTTTTTATTTTTCTTTCCATATATATATAGAAAGGTATGGATGTTAACTTTCTAATTCCACTAGAATCACTTCATTTTGACCTTTAGAGCTCAAGCTCTGCATAAAATATCGACCGGAGGTCAAATCTATCAATTATCTCTAATTTACTTCCTTTTGAATTTTACATCCAAAGTGCCTTCAAAACATAAAACAAAAAATATAAACGTATTTTATATATAACACATAGGAAAAATACTAGTTAAATGTGGGTAAAACTATCGAATAATATGGTTGCATCAAACACCCCCACACTTAGCTCTTGCTTGTGCTCGAGAAAGGTGAGATAAAATCAAACTTAAAATAAATAAATAAAATCACTATAACTAATATCTTAATGTCCCATGAATGTCCCGAAGTATTTGCATTATAAACAAGAATATAATCAAGAAGGATTAAAAACATAAATGTTCATGAATTTATTTACATGCGAACTTCAAAACTCAATTAATCGTTAAGATTTAAATGAAATCTATGCTATGCCAAAGTGATAGGTCCTCTCATTGATATACACTCCAATACGCATGTGTTTAAATCTCTCATATTCAATCAATGAATATGTTCTACCATAAGCTTGCATTTCAATCTCATCTCCATTACTAAAATATTACAAGCAATGCATGAATCAAAAGGTCTTACTTTTTTGTTGTAATGAGGCTAAGGTTAAGGTGAGGTAAAAGAAAGGAAAAGAAAAGGCTTAAACCAAAGGAAGTAGAGTATTCTAAAAAAAAAATAATTTTTGAAACAAGATATCCCATCAAAGCACATAAATTTTCCAACTTTAAGCACCAATACTTAACTTCTTTTGATTTCAAGCTCCATTAACATAAAATTTTAAGAGCACAATGCAACATTTTTCTTTTCTTTTCTTTTTTTTTCTTTCACCTTTAACAACTTTGCCCATTCTTTTCATCAAGCATTATTTTTTTTTTCTTTTCACATAATTTCCAACCATAATCCCATGAGATATCAACAAGTATATGCTCTACTAATCCTTGGCCAAGGGAAAAGGAAAACATATAAAAAGTTAAAGCTTACACATGAGTAAAACAAAGAAAAGATAAACTAGCTCAAAAGGGTTCACTAAGGATAATATGTTTTACGTTGACTTTTTGTCATAAGTGGTTAAAATTTCTAATGCCTTTATCATCTTCATGTACACATTTAATGTGAATGTAATCTTAACAAGATATGAAGCATGCATAATAATGTTGAAGGTTCAAAAAACTTACATTAGTACAACACTATAAAGTCAACATGATATATTTTCAAAGTCAATCCCTAAACTAATCAAACTTTAAAATTTGCATGCATACTCATTCATTCAATTTATATTTCCATCTATCTCAACAATTCTCATACATAATACTCATATTCTCATAAACCAATGGGAGTTCAAAAGATAAAACTTAGACTTTTTTTTAGAAACAACAAAGAAAACCAAAATTCTCTTAATATCCCTACACTTTAAACACAACATTGTCCTCAATGTTGAAATAAGAGAAAATGAACATAGAACAATGATAAAAATAAAGTAAAATACAAAAAATAAAAGATAAGGAAAAAAGAAAGCAAATCTGATTTTTTTTTGTTTGATTGCCTCTCAATAAGCGCTTTTGTTTTATGTCATTGACTCGACATATCACATGCTCACGCCTTATAGATTGGTTCAGTTAACTCCGCGGAAGTGGTGAGTTTTTCTGTCTAACCTTCATAGAGAGTTTTCAATCGATGCCCATTGACCTTGAGCACTTTGTTTGTTTCTAAAGTTGTAATTTCAACGAGAGAAAAACATTCTGTATCATTCGGTTATGAAGACTCTTGGTCTTTTCTTTGTAAATCCTTGTATTCTCATATGCATCATTCCGTATCTCTTCCAACTCTTGCAATTGCAACTTTCTTGCAATCCCAGCAACATCATAATCAAAGTTGCATTGTTTAATGACCCAAAAAGCTTTGTGTTCAAGCTTCTTTGGTGGATGACATGCTTTCCCGTAAATCATCGTTTAAGGTGACATTCCTATAGGTGATTTGTAAGCAGTTTGATAAGCTTAAAGTGCATCATCAAGTCGCAGACTCCAATCTCGCCGGTTAAGTTGCATTGTCTTCTCCAAAATGGACTTGATTTCTCGATTTGAAATTTCAGCTTGAACATTCGTTTGAGGATGGTAAACTGTGGAAATATGATGAGTCACATGGTATTTGCGTAGTAATGCTTCTATTGAACGATTGCAAAAATGAGTGCCACGATCATTAATATAGCTTGAGGAATTCCAAACATGTTAAATATGTGAGTTCTAATGAAATCTAAAACAACCTCAGCATCGTTAGTTCGTGTGGCTTTCACCTCAATCCATTTGGACACATAATCAACAACAAAAAGGATATAAAGATTACTAAAAGAACAAGGAAATGGACCCATAAAATCAATACCCCAAACATCAAAAATTTCATTTACAAGAATATTCGTTAAAGACATTTTTTATTATGAGTGATATTACCTGTTCTTTGGCATTTTTCACATGATTTGCAAAAGTGATATGCATACTTAAAAATAGAAGCCCAATAGAGACCACTTTCAAGTACCTTGTGGGCCGTTCTTTTCGCTAAAAAATGTTCACCACAAGAATGAGAATGACAAAAAGTGAGAATGGAATGAAATTCATCTTGTGGTGCACATCTTCTAACTACTTGATTCGCACAAAATTTTCACAGATAAGTGGTGTCCCAAAAATAACCTTTATCATTAGCTCGTAACTTGTCCTTTTGGGATTTAGACAAACCTGGAGGGAATTCTTTGGTGACTAAATAGTTCACCAAATCAGCATACCATGGTCTTGTGGAGAAATGTAACACATACAATTGCTCGTTGGGGAATGTCTTTCTTATTGTTTTAGTTTGTATATCCTTGGTCCTTAGTCGACTCAAGTGATCAGACACATGGTTTTCGACACCTTTTTCATCTTTGATCTCAAGATAAAATTCTTGTAAAAGCAAGATCCACCAAATCAATCTTGGTTTGGACTCCTTTTTCTTTAAAAGATACCTCAATGCTGTATGGTTAGTAAAAACAACAACTTTTGTACCAAGTAAATAGGACTTGAATTTTTCTAGAGCAAACACCACTGCAAAAAGTTCCTTTTAAGTTGTATGGTAATTGCATAGCGCTTCGTCCAACATGCAGGTAACATATGCGATAACATGCAAATTCTTCCCTATTATTTACCCAAATACAACCCCTATCGCGTAGTCACTCGCATCGCACATTATCTCAAAAGGTTCATCTCAATTTGATGGTTACATGATAGGGGAAGATGTGACACGCCTTTTAAGCTCATCATGATCATCTTTACATTCTTGATCAAACACAAAATCCACTTTTTTGGCTAATAATTTGCACATGGGTGTTGTAATCTTCGAGAATTCTTTGATAAAGGGTTGATAGAAACCTACATGGCGAAGAAAAGAACGAACTTCCCTCACGCATAAGGGGTAAGCCAATGATGAAATAACACCTATTTTACCTTTATCAACCTCTAATCCACACGAAGACACAACATGCCCAAGAATTATTTCTTGTTTTACCATAAAATAACACTTTTCATAGTTCAAGATAAGGCTAGTTTCAATGCATCTTTTCAAGACTAAAGATAATTTTTCCAAACACTCATTAAAAGAATCACCATACACCGTGAAATCATCCATGAAAACCTTAATTTTTCTTTCAACATTGTTAAAAAAATACTCACCATGCATCTTTGAAAAGTTGCGGGTGCATTATAGAGACCAATGAGCATTTTCCTATATGCATATGTACGAAATGGTCATGTAAATGTAGTCTTTTCTTAACTCTAAGGATTAATAACAATCTGATTATAGCCACTATATCCATTAATAAAGCAATAAAAAGACTTGCCTGCTTAATGTTCAAGCATTTGGTCTATGAATGATAATGAGAAATGATCTTTAAGTGTAGAAAGATTAAGCTTTCTATAATCAACACACATTCTCCAACCACTTGAAATGCGAGTTGGAATGAGTTTATCATTTTTGTTCTTTACCAACGTGATTATGGTCTTTTTAGGGACAGCATGGATTGGCGTTTTACTGTTCATGATGGGGTAAATGACTCCTACATCCAATAGTTTCAAAATTTCAGCTTTCACTACCTCTATCATAAGCGGATTCAACCTCCTTTGCATTTTCCTTATTGGTTTCACATTGTCCTCCAATAGTATGTGATGCATACACATCGAGGGGCTAATGCCCTTAATATCAGATAAAGTCCATCTAATGGCTGTTTTGTGATCGCACAACAATTTACTATGATAATGTGGAATGTATTGTTGTCGCCAATGAATACATACTTTAAATTATCAGGCAAAGGTTTCAATTCTAGCTCGGGTGTGTGTAAAATAGATGGCAAAAGCTTTTTATGTAAAAGTACTAAATCAACAAAGACATTACCACTAGGGGTGGTTTGCAAAGCCAAGGTTGATTCTTGCATGTTTTGGGGAACACATATGTGGCTCCTCATCTCTTCTATCTTAGTAAAATTATAGCCATAACTCAAAGCCACAGTTAATCCGTCCTCGTAATCAAAATAAAAAACTTGTTACACACACTTATCAACTTGATCATAACATGTGATAGAATAAACATTGCTGTAAGGATATTTCATTACATCATGAAAATTAAATTCAATTTTTCATCTCCTATTTCCATAGAAAAAGTATCCTTACCACAATCAATTTTTGTATTGGCAGTTTTCAAGAATAGTCTTCTAAACAATATAGGAGTGTTGTTGTTTGATGAATCACGTTTCATATCAAGAATATAAAAGTCACATATAATAGCTAAACTATCAATCTTAACTAGAACATCTTCTATCACACCAAGTGGATAAACAAAACTACAATCCACAAGTTGTATTACAATACTAGTTTTAATAAAAGGCTCAAGACTAAGAGAATCATAAACATGTTAGGCATAACACTAATGGATGCACCCAAATCGCATAAAGCCCTTTTAAAGCTAGCATTACCAATAACACATGGGATAGTAAGTGCACCTGGGTCTTTTTGCTTCAAAGGAAGATTTTTTTGAACAACAGTAGATACATCTTCACCCATACTTATTGTTTCGTAGCCTTTTACCTTGTAAGCTCTCTTGGTAACACACAACTCCTTCAAGAATTTGGCATATTTAGGAATTTGCTTGATAGAATCAATCAAAGGGATGTTGAGTTCCACTTTTTTGAAAACCTCTAAAATCTCCTTTTCTTTTTTCTCTTTCTTAGACTTAAAGAACTCAAAGAAAAGGGTAGAATTTTTTTAAAACTATAATTCATTAAGTTAGGACTCACTTTTGGAGTTTGGTTGTTGTTTTAGTTTGTGGAAGAGGAGGATGTTTCTTCTTTATGCTTAGTTCGGTTTCTATCTCCTCTTCTTCCTCCATCTCAATTATTTCGACCTTTCTTCTTTAATTTCTTTTCCACTTCATAGTGTGACACACTAACATTCTCTTATGGGTTCAATGATTGGGAGGGAAATTTTCCATTGATTTGTGCTTCCAATTTCCCTACACTTGAAGCTACTTACCCCATTTGCTTCTTTAAGTTGTGAATGCTTGACCTTGTATCCTGTTGAAAAGACATGACATTTTATTGTAAGGTTATTATATTAGAAGCTAAGGTTTTCATCATCTCATAAAGATCATCACTCGATGACCCCATAACATTGGAATTTGTAAATGCAGGGGGCTGTGTCACTTGATAATTCTGTTGGGGCTGAATGTAACATCCCTCATTTCTGGGATAAAACAACAATCTCATGTCAATAGAAAAACAGAGTAGTTATTTTTTTTTTTGTATATACATATTCATGGTCTTCGTATTAACATTTACCAGAATTTCGACGGAATCCCCCCTATGCCTGAAGGTCCCAAGACATGTAACCTGTTTACACTTCTACCAGTTCGCATCTCATAACTTAATTTCTGACCCAAATATCCTGGGTTTCAATTCCACAATTATACTCACACCTATCAACCATAATATTTATGATATGCATTATATAACAAAAATATCATTATGGATGGATAATTTAAATAAATATAATTACATAAACATGAAA
>Ga0325410_1005350_pt1 | contig 14175 bp, 13 predicted proteins | sample PopdelMetagenome_16_FD_206182 | JGI IMG/M metagenome (GOLD analysis project Ga0325410, IMG submission 206182) | Populus deltoides microbial communities from Bellville, Georgia, United States - Xylem-PdIQD-R3 | ecosystem: Host-associated > Plants > Phyllosphere > Stem > Wood/Secondary xylem... | reverse complement strand
ACTAATAGTACCTTAGTCTTGGCATCTTAATCATAAAGCAAGGATTCTTTATAATTGAGGTCACTTTTTATTGAATAATATTCAAGATTTATTATGCAATTGATGGGCGAATTTTAAGAGAATAAAGTCATGTTAGGAAATAATATTTAGGTGGTCAATGATGAGCTAATTTGGAAGGAAGAGTGAACTATATATATATATATATATATATATATATATATATATATATATATATATATAAAAGCTCATAGACTTTTTCAAACAGAATAATAATAATAATAATAATAATAATAATAATAATAAAAGAACTGCAAGTAAACGGGTGCATGTATTCTACTTCCGGTTGGTGTCTTCTCCCATTGAAGAAAATAAAATAAAAATGGCAGCCACATTTGATTAGACCACTAAGTGATAAACATAAATTGAGTAAAAAAATTTGAAAACATAACGTAATGTAAAAATTCAGAGAAATAACAAACTTTAGAGAGTTCTAAGTGATATTTATAATTTGAGATTTATAAGTATTCGTCGTGACTTTTTTAAATTATAAAATTATTGAATAAAAAATTTAATAAAGAGAAAGTAGAGAGAGGGAGAAAAAGAGAAAAAGATTCCGAAAACATACTAAAACACCAATTACAATAGCACTAGTATCTTTAGAAAAATCTTGATTAGAGTGGGCAAGTGAGTCTCGATATTTTTAAACGGCTCGTATGACATATTTAATTCATTATTTATGATTTGTTTTGTTGGATTTTTCTTATTAAGATTTCTGTAACAATATTATTATATTGTAACATCCAGAATTTTTTATTTATTAGCACTGTGTTATTTTATTAAAATGATTTTTTACTATGTTAGAATTCCAAAAAAGTCAAATTAGGCTCGGTCTAAAGTTCAGGTTCTATATCAATTGGATCTGCTGCTGGGTTTGATCAGGATAACGTCGAAATCTAAAATGAAACCTGACCAAAGCCACATTCTTGTGAAATTAACCTTTCGGCTCCACGCTTCATACAAAAATTGTTTCTTTCTTTTTCGTTATCTTAATATTTCTTTCTTTTCAACTTGTTTCAAAATGGTTTTAAAATTATTGAATTTCAGAATATATCAAAACAAAACTTTCTCTGAGAATTCTTAATTAGTTCTTGTTTTTTTTTTTTTTACACAGTGCGTCAATTAATATTAATTGATCAAAGAATATCTGGCTAGGGAAACCAACCTCACAGGTAAAGAACTAATCCTGCAATTTATGAATATGGATGTAGGTGACGACCAGCTACACCTCCTTACAACATGGAACCACACCTCCTTATAGCATGGGATAATGAAAAGGAAATAAAATAATGAAGAGAAAAATGATCAGAATGTAGATCTGCATATGTAATTTCGTCAGCATAAAGAAAGACTTTTTTAAGATTCTATGTAGATTTGGAGGAGGAAATATCTGATGAATTCATGCCAAAATCAAAGGCAACCAGTATTGAAATGTTGAATTTCAGGGGGAAAATATGTGTGAAACGTCATGTTAGTATCAGTAGGGAAATATGACAGCCACTTGTCTCCATGATGAAAACTTCCACTCTCGCTTGCATGTGGTGTAAACTGCATTACAAGGAAGTATATTATGAATTCGAGTATGGATGGCAATTGCGATCTTGATTGTCACAGGAAAGCTAGTATTCTTTCAAGACTTTGAACATGCATGGGCCATGTTAATCATCATGATTATCAGGATAAATTAAAGAAGACACAGTCAATTTGTTGTGATAGTGAAACAAGTAGACTATATATTAGATGAGTTGTTCCTTGAAGGTTTTTGCAATCCTATGCCTCTCGCAATCGATCTTTCTTGAAAAACAATAATGAAAAAGGAAGTTCATACTGATGATAATGACTCACAAGAGGAAGCTGGCCATGATGATGAAGAGGATGATTTTTTGAAGACTCGTGCTAGAGTAGAAGAGTTTGCTGAAGATTTCTTGGCGTGTCTACAAGCCAGAAGAGTGATTCATAGGACCAAGTTGAGGAACACGTACACCACATGTTAGTTTTTGAAAAGCTGGTATCAGTGTTTACAGCAGTTGATCTTGTTTTTGTTTGAGACTCCTTGTCTTTTTAGTTCCCTTGTCTGGACGTCGCTTGAATGTTGAGCTTCAAGTTCTAAGGGATGGGATCCAGATGGCTTGGCAGACGGGATTCTGAAAAGGTTCTTACTTTCTTCAGTGTGGGGCCCTTGAAGTGCAGAGGATGCGTGCTAGATCTTTGCAGGTCAAGTTGAAGCATATCCTTCGTCAAGGTAACTGAACCCTCTTGTTTAGTTATGCGCTACTAATTGAGTCAACTGAATCCTATACTATATGATTTCAGCCAAATCAGATATAGTTAAATGGGTTTAGCTGAAAGAATATGAGCCATTAACACAACTTTCCAACCATTGAAGGTAAGAAAATTGACTCTTATTCAGCAGGAAAACAAATAAATTAACTGCTACCAGTTCATGAATTGAAATTGCAGTTTTCATCGAGTTGTATATGGTTAATGATCACGTATGGAATCTAAGATAAGGTAATTTTTGCAGTTATGGTTTGAAAGTAAATTTTAAAAAAACTATAAATTGTAGACTTTTCTTAACTAAGAATTCGAAAAGAGTCTTCAACGAGAATTATATAACTAAACACTTTTAAATATATGGTTAGGACAAGATGCTGCCGCATTGCAAAAACAAATGGAGCCAAAGTCTGTGCAAAATTAGATATGTCAAACAGCTTCATCCTTGTTAATGATGACCACCATTGTTTATTCAATGATAGGTAAGCACCAACAATACCAAGATGGTTTGAGGGATGGGATACAAGAAGAACAATCATCCTCAATTAGGAAACTACAAAGACAATTTTGGGGGGGGGGGGGGAAAACATAAAAAGCCTTGCATTGTTCGGCATCATCCAGTCTTCTGTTGACGGTTCTCTATTTCTGCCTCTGGTAAATTTTAGCCAAGAAGGACTTCAACACTGCTTTGCTAGGATGATCTTCAATAGAAGTTATCAGCTTCTCATAGGTTTTGCTCTCGTAATCCGCAAATACACCCTATACAGTCAAAATACGAGATTATTATCTATAAGAGAAAGGAAAACTCAAGGACAGAATACCACAATGTCTGTATATCCGAACAAGTTTGCCGAACAGCTCATAAAAGGAAAGCTTCATCTTTACACATCCATGCAGAGCAAAACACTTGTACAGTAGTATACGCTATCGTTTGGAAAATTTTAAGCACTTTCTACTTGAGATCAAGTTCAAACCTGAAGGTTCAGATCATTATAGAGGGCCTTCCCTTGTGCTTCATTTGCTGGGTCAGGTTTCCCATAGTTTTCCTGGAAGGACATAACATAATCAATAGACAAACCTTACTTCACTTCCAAAGTTTTCAACAGAAAATAGCAAAGTGAATAGAGCAATACTCTACTCCTACATGTAACAGTTTCTTTTGCTCTTCATTGCATATCTCCATACCCTTCACAACCAACCAAGAGCGCTTAAAATCTTCAATATCTGTTCCTATCTGATAGCAGAAAACAATATCTATAAGAGCTGCAGTCAATTAGATAAACAGATTACCTTCTTCTTCTTCTTCTTCTTCTTTTCTTCATTTCCTCCCTGGATTTGTTAATTACAACATCTCTTATCCATAATATGAGCTCACCTTACCAATTATCTCTGGATCGCCAAAGCAATCCAAGCAATCATCCTGCACAAGAAACATAAAAAGGTGATGATGTGCATGAAGTACTCTATCTGAGAAAAGAAAGATACGTTGCAGCCAAAATTAAAAGAAAAAAAGAAAGAACGGAATTTACCTGTACTTGGAAGTAGGTTCCCATCTCAACAAGAATGTTCTTTACATCAACATGGTTGTCTAGATTCTCACCCGCCATGAGCAATGCACACGCAAGCTGAGTAAATTCAATGGTCGAACGCCAGATAATAAATCTGATTGATACATCTCCAATGTGGAAAATATGAATTGACCTATATAAATTGGCTTGCCATTTAGGGGGTGGAGATGGTCAGGGAGAACTGCAATAAAAGAATTCGTATGCAGAAATCAGAGTCCTCGGTTCAGCTTCCCTGGAAAACATATTGTAATTGTTGATTTAACGATTCGATTGCTACCTCCAGGCTGGTAAATAATCACAAACATTTAAAATAAACTTGTTTGTGAGGGATGAAAAATCATTTTTATCATTCATAAACATTTTATAACTATTATTCTATTGCCATCCTAATGGCAGACCTAGACCTAGAGTATATTGGATTTTCATCTGGGCTAGCTCCATGTGGATTCGGCTTTACATTTTGGGCCAGCAAGATGTCTACAAGGCTTGGGCTAATAGGCCCACTCGAATGCTTCACTTCCATCATCCAACCACTTGCTGCCAATTGTCAAAGTCCCACAACTCCACCAGAAAAAATGGAACACGAAAGTGGCTTCCAAGCATCACATTCCAAAGCTGCAACATCTACTCTTCCTCTTCTGTCTGCTGCTGCTCCTGCTGCAAACTTCATAGAATGAACACTGCAAAAAGAGCTGCTCAGCTTCTCTCAACTCAGAACATCAGGTCCCTCTTTGACTCTGTTGAAGCCTTTCTCTTTGACTGTGATGGTAAATAAAGTCCTTTTTTCTCTTCAATTTAAAAAATGTTTTATTTTCAATTTTTTTTTAGCAAGAAATGGTGATTATGATAGCACATTTTGTCTTGATTTTGAATCTGTGAGATTAAAATGTATATAGGTGTTATTTGGAAAGGAGATAAACTCATTGACGGGGTCTCTCAAACATTGGACTGGCTTCGTTCTAAGGGAAAGAAACTTGTTTTTGTGACCAACAATTCATTAAAATCAAGAATCCAATATGCCAAGAAGTTCCATTCACTTGGAATCTCTGTTGCTGAGGTCTGTTTCTATGGCATTTTGTTGATAACAGTTGTGTTTAAATCTCTTTCTTGCTGTGTATTTTGAATTTTGGAATGATTGTAGGATGAGATATTCTCCTCCTCTTTCGCGGCGGCGATGTACTTAAAAGTCAATAACTTTCCTCAGGAAAAGAAGGTTTGATGCTACTTTTAGACACCCTTTTGATCACGTTTTCAGTTCTTGATTTATGCCTGCACAAATTCTTCGCTGGCTCATAGGATTGACTTTAAATTGTGTTAATACTGGTAATGTTTCGGTGTTGGCGCTATCACAATTTTTACACGACCCGTTCAATGGGTTTGCATCTTTCTTTGAAACTGTGTTTGATTGGATGATAACAAATTGCTATAGAGATGATTTCTTGTGTTTAATTAGCACAGTTAGCTTTGTGTATGCAGTTACTCTCCTGTTCTTTTTACAGGTTTATGTGATAGGCGGGGAAGGTATATTGGAAGAGCTACAGCTCGCTGGTTATAAAGGTCTTGGTGGCCCTGTAAGTCCTCCAAATATTCGCAATTGATTTCAATACATCTTTCCATTCTTGGGCTGTCATCTAGCATAACACTAATGTTTGAAATTGAACAAAAAGTTCATCTTACACACAACTCAGTGGTCTTTTAAACACTGTTTCATCATTGAAGTTGCTTCTCTCTATTGTCTCTTAACAGTGGGCTGCATACATGCTCTCAGCCTTTTATCATTTCTATTAGAATTTGCTTTGTATAATTTGTAACCATCTTTCTCCTTCCCTTCCTCACTTTCTCTCTGAGTTTTCTTATCAGCAGAGTGAACAACAAGCTATATTCTTGTGTGGTTAGCTACTTATCTTATGCTGGAGAATAGTAGCATAACAAAAGAGTTCACATAACCCAACCTTCCTCACCAAAAGAACAATGAGGAACTATTAGGTTCCTTGAAAATAATGACAAAATTTTTCCACCATCTATAAAAATTTTGAAGGTACCTTTTCCTTGTTGGAAGGAGGCTTACCTTTTTTTCCTCATAGATGGTTCACTTACCACACTTTTATCTTCAACATTGTTCTATCCCTTGCCATTGCAGATGTTCATCCTCTTATCTAACATAGAAGTGTTAGCCATCTTGTCTTTGCTGTTACTTCCTTATAGCTTACAATTAGTCTTGAAGGGAGCGACCCTTTTAACTTTGTTTTTTCTTTAACCAGAACCACAATTTACCATTTGCTCTTGTTTTAAACAATATTCTGCCACTGATTTATTTCAGGAAGATGGTGAAAAACAAGTAGAGCTGAAACCAAATTCCCTCTTTGAACATGATAAGAGTGTAAAGTAACATCTTGCCTGCAATTTCTTTATTTAGTTCGTTTTGCCTGTATGAGTTTTGTAATGGTGCAACTCCTGTCTCAGGTTGGAGCAGTTGTGGTTGGAATAGACCCACGCATCAACTATTACAAGCTTCAGTACGAGATTCTAAATACTACAACCCCTCATCTACCATGTTAAATTAACTGCCTTGTGATTCTCTGTCATGTTCTTTACAAATTTAATTAGAACAAGATGCCCTTACAACAATTTGAAATTGATGTCTGAAGGCAACAACAGAGCATGAATTCACTTGTCAACTTCTCTCATATTCAAGGATAAAAATACTTCCTGCAAATTGATCATTAGCTAAGCTGCCAAGGTCGGTATAGGTCTTAGGTATTTCCTTTGTTAAAAAATGAAATGACAATTCAATACAAAAAAGCAAAATACGTTGTTCTGGAATTGATTCTACAAGAAACCTCTTGGTTGAGAGAAAGCAAAATACCAACAAGTAAGAGTTTTATTAAACTACATCCTTATTGTTTCAAGATAAATATTGAATTGGCAGGTATGGAACCTTATGTATACGTGAGAATCCTGGTTGCCTTTTTATTGCTACGAATCGTGATGCGGTGGGACATATGACTGATTTACAGGAGTGGCCTGGTAAGCAATTAGAGCTTATATTGTAAGATCATGTGCCTTGCAGTTTCGCCTCTTTAATTGTGGTTCTGGGTTTCAGGTGCGGGCAGTATGGTTGCTGCCATGTGCGGTTCAACAGAAAGAGAGCCTATTGTAGTTGGAAAACCATCAACATTTATGATGGACTTCTTATTACAAAAGTAAGTTTATGGGATACTTCTGCACATTATTCTTCTTCACCCTTTAGCTTCTGTAGATTGGCAATCACACAGATGCATCACCTATTTGGGGGTCTGGATGCCTCAAAAGATGGGAGACACAACTCACTAGGGTTATAACCCCATATAGAATCATAGGTCTAAACTAACTCCTTGATGTACTGGAAATACTATATGTCAGAAACATAACGATGGATCCCCATTTCATGCCATGACATCATTACAGACTAAGGAACAATCTATACTCTCCTATTTCCAGAAATATTTTGTAAATGATATGCATAGTGCGTCTTCTGTTTTGTAGGTTTCACATCAATACCTCCAATATGTGTATGGTGGGTGATAGATTAAATACTGATATATTATTTGGACAAAATGCTGGCTGCAAAACTCTCCTAGTTCTTTCAGGTAGACTGATTTCTCTTGTTTCTGCAGTTCCTCTTTTCCGAAATAGAATGTTAACTCAAAACATGCTACTGCTGAAACTTGCAGGCGTAACAACTCAAACCACTCTTCAAGATCCATCAAACAGTGTCCAGCCAGATTATTATACAAGCCAGGTGTCTGACTTGCTTCACTTGCTGGGACCATAACCTCTTTATTCGCCTGCCGGTCATTCGTACCAGCATGTTGACAGTGCTGGTAGTCGATTCCTATTTTGACTCTATTAAATCTCAGAGTTACTGAACGTTTTTACTGGCGTTTTCTCACCTTTGATGCCACTTTCTCAGCATTTGAGAAAAATAATAATGCTATCACCGTGTTGTTTCTGGCTTGCAAAGCTATGTAGCAGAAACACTTATAAATGCTTATTCATAGAACACTTAATTACAATCTTTGCATCTTACACCAGTTTCCCAGTGGTAATCTTAAAGATATGCTGCTGTGAGTTAATATGCTGAACTGAAGGTGGAGTTGGATGTAGAATCACAGATTGATTGAGGAATGGGCTGCCGAATTCTGAAATTCGTCTGAAATTTTTGCATTTACGCCCTCCAAAAGCAAGGGAAATTTTGTTTATACTACGATTTCAATGCAAAAGACTTTATCCAAAAAAGACATAATGGCAAGGATTCAGTAACCCCAAAGCTACTCATGTTGCTTACATTTTATCCATCAACACTTAATCTCAGGTAAATATGGAAGATTACTTTCACATGCTAGGAACTTATTATAGATAGCTTCATCATGTGGCTGGAAATTCATAGTCCCAAGTACAGGGAAAAAAGAGCTCCATACATGTGCTCTTTAGAACAAGGTAAAGGAGGACATATTCAAGGATGGGAAGAAAAAAATTGAGGTCTCTCATGAAGGATGAACCTTTTTAGAGGAAAGTCCCTTCCAAGCTGTTTTCATGGAAGCAGTGGCAGAATTAAGTGCAGCCTCCATATACTTCTTAGAAGCAAAAGTAGCAGCTTTCTCCAAAAGGTTTCCCATTTTCCTAGCACTCTCAGCAGTTCTTTCTAAACTTTCCAGTTCACTCATCGCCATGCGTTCCATTTCCACTTCAAACCTCCTAAATTCATCCATGGCACTTTCCATGTCTGAATCAAGATAATCCTCAGCTTGTTGCACAGCTACTTCAGCTTCTTTGACTTCCATTTCTTGTTCGAGTTCCATTGCTACCCATGACTTGTACGCCTCTATCTCAAAGAGTTTCATTAGGTCATCAGTGGAGGAGGGATCGTAGTTTTTGTCTTGGCAAGCTTGGTTGGAGAGCAAGGTGAATTGGTAGAGAAGAGCTTCCATTTTTTTGTTACTGTAAAGGCTGAAAATAGGGAAAATGATGCAGATCTTCCTAGCTAACGTTCAGTGTAGAAGGTAAACCACCAAAAAGGATGGCCTAGTGGGTGGAGAATCACGGACCTCTTTCTCTGAACGACAAATTTACATTTCTTAAATTCAAGCAATCAATCCTGACCGCCCATCGAGTTCCTTTGCTGTCATGACCAAAATTCTTAACTTCAAAAGTAAAATGATATTTTCCTCTGTGCATGGGGTAGGGCTACAATTATGGATGACTTTTCTTATCTCATGCAGTTAATGTAGTGGGCAATGGGGTCCCTGTGCACTTGACTTTGTCAAAGAATCATCATTTTGATGTTTTCCTGTAAAATGCAAATATTTTACCCTGTTTGGCAACACTGCACTAACAATTTTATCCATGATTTTACAAATCTTATCGACATCGAAGAACCTAACAAGTATTACTACAAATTTCTTGAGGAACCTAACAAGTTACTAACATAGCCAATAATTATTTTCTTTCGTGACAAAGGATTGATGGATGGAGAACCTTCCTTCCCTGCAACCATCTCTTCATACACAATGTGACAAAGGAACACAGTGTGTATCTCACCTGCCATTACCTGATCCATAGCGACCATTAAAGAAGCTGGTGAAAACAGAGGTTAAAAACTGACGGTTTCAGTAAACAAAACAGAGGAGCTAGTGAAACAATGGGAAAACTGCAGCATAGATTGATAACACAAAGACAGAAAATAGACCAGATCGTAGCGTATGAATCAAGAGAGGGAAGAAAAGGCTCTCTCTGCTACTTCTTGTGAAAAGAGAGTGAAAAAAAAAACATCAACCCACCTGAAAACCTATATGGATAATAATATAATGCTAATGGTTTCTTGCAATTTTCTCCTTTAACTCCAATTTTGTTTTTAATAAAAAAGTGAAAACTTCAACCAGAAATGTTATTTTTTGATCAATTCAACCTGCAAGTTGATACCGTACAACATTATCCACAAGATTATATTTGGAAACCAAGGCCCTAGCTAGTCCCTCTCAATGTCGTTGGTCCACCATAAAGGATTAATTTTCTTATGGCCATGGAAGATTAATTAATATGTGGTCAAATCTTGTGGTTTCTAGGAATTCATTGTTAAAGCCATTCAAACACTGAGAAACGTGTCAATTCAAAGGTTATAATAGGTTGACTATTGTAAAGAGAGAACACGGCTGAATGAGGTTAGCTTCATACGCTGTCTTGATTATATATAGGGTTGTGGAATTCTCAAGCACACAGGAGAAAAATAAATTCTTAAGATTTCACTATATAATTTGCAAGCTTTTTCCTTTTTTGTCGTGTTTAAAAGGCAAAGATGAAGTTCAATAAAGAGACCAAGATGCTTGTCATTGTGACAATCATTGCGCTACTGATAGCATCAGCATCAGCTAAAAGGGGCGGAGGTGGTAGCATTGGTGGTGGAAGTAGAGGTGGCAGCTCAGCAGGAGGTGGCAGCTCAGCAGGAGGTGGCACCCGAGCAAGAGGAGGCAGCCCTGGATTACAAAGCGGAGGGGTCCTCTCTGGAGGGAGGGGTACAACTATCCCTGTTGGAGCTGGTGGTGTTGTGCCAATAGTAAGGGGTGGTACCCATGCCGGAGGACGTTCTGGTTCTGCCTCTCTTGCAAGGGATGCTGCCCCCATGTTTTTGAATGCTCTTGTAACTCTTTGGATCTTCTTCTGATTTCTTAGTTGGATATATATACAAGTCTTAAAATAGGTATCTGTTTCTCAAAAGTTTGTGTTTTGTAAATACATCCCTTCTTCATTCATTGTTGATGCTGCCTCCATGGTTTTTCTCTAAAACTTTGAATTGATAAAGGGAAAAATCGGAACTGAAGAAAGAAACAGCGAATAATGTTGTAATAATATAAATCCAAGCCCTCAAGAATCAAGGAACCAAATTATAATTAGTTATCAAACACAAACGATGGAGTTATAATGAAGAGTTCAAGACTCAAGGATGAAAGGATACTCTACTCATTTCTTGTCTTCTCATGATGAAAAACACAAGTATATCGCAATTGAGGAATTATTAATGGCAGAGAGTATGCAAGAAGACCCACAGCTGGTCCCTTCAGCAAGTCCCAAATCTCCTTCAGAAGAACACAAGCATATGTTAGGTGGACAAGGAGCTAGAGACAGATGAATCACCAAGCCTTCGAGTCTCCAAATCTTCCCTTGCAACAGATGAAAGATGGGCTTCATTTCCAGTAGTGATTAAAAATAAATAAATATAGAAGATCTCGATAATTTGTCATGACGCAGCAGTAGACGTCTAATTGGACTGAGGTCAGAAGAAATTGTCGTCTGAGCTAGCTCCAATATTTTAGAAAATAATAATAATAAAGAATTTCCTACAAAAAATTTGCCATTCCCTTCCTCAACCATGTCCAAGAAACATCCAAGACGAGTGTCATCCAAAAGTAGCAAATATGTTATCAACACGGTCTCTACTTTCCTGGAAGTAACATCATCACATCACGCGTCTCCTTAATCAATAAATCCATCCTCTGTCTCCCTTTTCTTACACTCGTCCCTGCAAGAGTTTATAGGCAGTTTAAGAAAGACAAGGAAAATATTTTAATCAAGTTCTTGTGTTAGTACCATTAAACAAGAAATCGAGGGGGGTGATTGCTGTTGTAGAAAAGATATATTAAGATATGTATATGAAGGTGGTTTCAGCAGGCAAAGGGAGCAAGATACTTCTTCTTCTGGTGGTGATCATTGGTTTGATGGTAACATCAGCTGTTGCTAAAGGCGGTCGAGGTTTTGGAGGCGGTGGTACCTTGGGAGGCAGCAGAGCTGCTGGTACCGGTGGAGTTATTGGTGGGGCTAGGGCCACTAGTGGTGGCAAAACCTCAGCTTCTGTGACATGGGGTCCCACTTCCACTTTTTGGCTACTCCTTATGAATTTCATATTCTTAATGGTTTAATTCAATCTGTGAAAGACACCTCTCTCTAGTCTCAATTCTCACATGGTCTGGCAAAAGGCCTCTCTTTAGTTTATTCTTTATTTCTTTGTCGCAGAGCATTAATTCATTATTAACAAAAACTCAAAGAGAATAAATTGTTAGAGCCGTTTATTAATGGGTTTATTAATAGGTAGTTGTTATTTTGTTTAAGTATTTTTTTATTTATAAATGTATTGAAATAATTTTTTTATTTTTTAAAATTTATTTTTAAATATTAGCATAATAAAATAATATGAAAATAAAAAAAATTAATTTTGTCGTCTCAACATCAAGAAATCTTGGATCAAGAAATACACAATTAAAAAATAAATTGATTCCAAAACACATAACAACAACAAGTGTAACATGATTAAATCATTAGATCTCTAGTAAAAATAAAAAACAACAACAATCGATCAAGATCGCTTGCGAGTGCTCCATTCTCGCATGCACGGAGAAACTGCAAGCCAACCCTTCTACTTCAGGCCGGCGGCAGGCCTCCAAAGAATAATCTCACCCTCAACCTCGTCAACTCCATCATCATGGTGGACAGCAGCAGCACCATCATCCTTCATTAGAGGTTTCTCCAGTATTGTTAACTCAAGCTCCTCACATAATTCAGCCACCAACTCATCGAAATAACTCCAATCTATCTCGAATGGTTCGTAGACATCATAAGAATAATCATGGTAATTGAACACATTAGTATTGTTCACTACTGTCTCGCATGCTTCTTCAATATTGCCATGATCAGTGCTGTAGACGTCGTAAAAATCATCATAGTTGAACACATGAAAGAGAGTAATAGATGGTATGATTTGTTTCCCTTGCAATATTCTATCAGCATATTCTTGATCGTACGAGAAATAGCTAAACCCCATGGCTAAGATCGATTACAAGGAAAACCTACGCACCTCTCGGTAGAATAACGAAGAAAGTAAAGAGAAAACCTGCTTGGCAACAATGAGGATATGATAAATTCTTATGTGGTCAATCATATATATATATATATATATATATTGGCTAAAGATTCAATCAGTATCGTATTAGGATTCGTCTCCTTAACCACCTTCTGGTTTTTTTACCCGGTCTTATATCAGTCCCCTAACTATATACTAACTCTCAATTGGATCCCCTAAAACCACCGAGTTTTTCAATTGGGTCTCAAGATCGTAAGGCATTCCTCCCATGAGTGTCGTTGTCTAGGATTGTTAATGTTTCTCTTCTAAACTCCTTATATCATGTAATAAAACGGTGCCTTTTTGTGTGAGATGAGGAGGGTTTAAGCAGAAGGTAGATGCATGACACAATATGGATCGATCAAATTGAAAAGAATAGTTGGAAACATAATTTATGGTTTTCCTTGTCAATTTATTAAATTCATATGACATATATTCATAATTTTAGATTTCTTCAATCAAATCCCTAATTAGCCATATATAACATCATCTCCTGGACATTAATCTGAGCTGAAACTGATGTTACAGGGAGTCTATTTTGACTGTAAGCGAAGAACTGACTTGCAAATGCCACAAGAGCGCAACTTGTGATCCCCAAAACCCATGTTCTGAACGTCAAGCATGATAATGTTGGCTCGTCTGTAATCGGAACTGTGAGCTTGACTTGCTCGAATATTGGTGAATTGTTTGCCTCTTCTGCAGAAAATTTTATTTAAATAAACAGAAAAGGAGGCAGCAATCCTTCATCAGAGACTGCCATTATTAGAAAATCATGCATTACTTTGCATTCCTTAGCAAGTGCGACTCAATTGGAGATGCATTAGATTGTTACAATATTTAAGACTTATTAGAGATATCTAGTTCTGATTGTCAAAAAGTTTTACTCCATTACTTGAGTTTTTAAATTTAAATTAAATAATTTTATTAGTTTATATTGAAAAATTGACATTTAAAAGAATTTATACTCTTAAATGTATCTGAGCTCGTGAACATTGTAAGAGAAGGGCTCTATTAACCACATCTCAGCTACAAAAAAAATATTGTTTTTAGTATGAATATTTTTAGTTCAATTCAGTTCTTAATTAAAAAAATAATCAAATCAAAATTCTTATTTTTTTAAGATTTAGAATCGGACTAAACCTGACGTGAAACGGTTCAAACTGATTGTTTTTTAGTTAAGTATCAGGAAGAGCTGAAAGGGTTAGGTGACTTTCTCCATCATTGTACAAAAAAAACTTCATGGTAAATATTGCTTTTGTATAATCAATAGGGTCTCCCTGTAGATCAAGCATTATACACCCCCTTAATTTTTCCACACCTTTCCAACAAACCATGCCATAAAAAAAG
>Ga0325410_1005348_pt1 | contig 14180 bp, 10 predicted proteins | sample PopdelMetagenome_16_FD_206182 | JGI IMG/M metagenome (GOLD analysis project Ga0325410, IMG submission 206182) | Populus deltoides microbial communities from Bellville, Georgia, United States - Xylem-PdIQD-R3 | ecosystem: Host-associated > Plants > Phyllosphere > Stem > Wood/Secondary xylem... | reverse complement strand
AAAATAGAAGAGACCTGAAACATCTAGGAAATACAGAAATAGAGAGGAAAAAACTATATCATATACAAAATTCTATAAATTAATATATATATATATATATATATATATATATATATATATATATATATGATTGGTAGATTAAAATAACCCACACACACACCAATTAGAAGAATATATAGAGAGGTCTGACGATTGTGATAAGCAAACAAGTTTCGCCATTGCAGGCTCTCCATTAATGGAAGGTAGTGCAGTGCCTGTCATTTGATGACTCATTTAAGTGCCTGGATGACTTGAATATGCGCCGGCCGTCTTCTATTATATTACATTATCTCTTAGTAGCCAAAACTCTATGCTTATGCCTGACTGCTAATTATTCCGTTTGGAAACACAGTACAATTTATTTTTTTTTTGTTTGGTAACGCATTTCAACCTGTATTTTAAAAGAAATTAAAAATTTTTTATTTTATTTAAAATTAATATTTTTTAATATTTTTGAATTATTTTGATGGACTGATATTAAAAATAATTTTTTAAAATAAAAAATATTATTTTAATATATTTTTAAATAAAAAAATACTTTTGGTAACTAATAGCTACCATAATCTTAAACAAGAATTAAATTCCCTTCCATCATCCATCCATTTTTATCCTGATCCAAGGTATAATTAATTGGTTTTGACATTTGAGTGACCCAACAAGGGTTTAGTCAATTTTTTATTATTTTTAAATATTTTGAGACTCGAATCTTCTTTTATTAAATAATATTATTTGAGATCATGCACGATCATTAAACCAAATGTTATTACAATATCCAACACTTATGTTCATCTACCTGTGTAATTTACAGGTTTATTTCTTCCATTACCGGTTTAAATTTTTAAGATTGGATATAAATATCTGAATTTGAATAACTCTTGAAAAGAAATGTTATTTATCCAAAATACCTCCAAAAAAAAATATTAATATTATTATTATAACAGTAAAATTTAATTCAAAAATCGACTAGGTTACAAGTTGGGAGGGTTGACCCTTTATAAATTTTTTTAAAAGATTAAAATAATATTATTTTAACAAAAATAATGAAAAAAGGTCAACTAATTGAAGGCCAGGTTTTGACTAGATTAAGCTCAGGTTGGCCGAGTCATCTAATCCACTTGAGTTTTTGATCAAGTTAGCCAAGTTTTATCTTTTTTCTTATTTTTATCTAAGATGAATTCAAGTCCATTAGTTAACTAGGTTTCCAGTTGAACCACCAAGCTAGATTAGGTTTACAAGTATGATTAAATGCAATATAGTTGACTTTTGGCTTTGGACAGTAATCAAGGTGTTAAGTGTTTAAAATTAGTGCTTAATATTTAAATAAGAGAAGCAAGAAGAGCTAGGTATAGGTACGTGGGGGTGATGGCACAACCCATGAGAATTATTATTTGATCGACATGTAGTTGTTAGGTAGGCGCTAGCAATTTATGGCGTGGCTATTGGTGGGGGTGATGGCACCAGTAACATGCAAGTCTTAATGGTAAGAAATATATGTATGTCTTCCTAGCTAGGGTTTCTAGTTTTCAATGTGCGAGCCAATGGCCTCCTTGGCAGGTGCATTCTTTGGATACACAAGATCCCAATCACAAGATTTCACTCACATAATCTTCCATTTTGTCAACACTTTGGAATCAGAGCTACCAGTGCTCCCCTTTTACTGTTACTAGGTCTACGTAGGTATCACTTGGAAATGCAGAAGAGATTGCGATGAAACCCGCGTTCTCTCCTTGTATTGTTATTCGATCTATATAGGTGTCATGTCACTCTCCTTTTACATGTTTTTCCATGCTCAATTAACTCTAGTACTGCATTCATTCATGAAAAATATCAATTTTTAACTCCAAGAAAATTAATCTTCAACAATTTCTTACATTGATTCTTGCGACGTAACCTACATATATTCCGTGACCACTATAAAACTCTAATTATATTATATGCTTGCTAGATTATATAATATTAAGCACTGCTTAACTCAATCAAGACACTCATCTTCAATTTCTTCTCCAATCTCTCTTTGCTCCCCTTGGTTGTGAAATGGCATCATGCTCAACTGCTAGAAAGACTGTCTGCGCAATATTGTTGCGAGGGATCTGCCAACCGACACATGGGTACGTTATGGCATGATTCACTGACGCCTGTGCCTCCACTTTGCTGAGTTTATGGGTTCTGACTCTAATCCCACCTTTGTAGTAATCAAACATAACTAAGCTCTGAACCTGTGATGATCCCATAAAACCCTGGCGGTTGATTCCTCTTCCACTCTAGTGCGGCAGTAGGGGTCAGAATGGCCCTGCCCTTTTCCGTATCATTACAGATCCTTCTGCTCTCTGACGCCACCCGCACCTAGATATGCATACACTTGCTACATGAGGTCTCTCTTCGAGGTTTTTCTCCCTCTCTCTATATATAGCAGGGAGATCCACATCCTAATTGGCACTAGCTTCTTTGTTGCTCAAGATTCTCTTGCTGACTCCCTTCCCAACAAATTATTTTGCCTTCCCTCTAGCAAACTTCGACTCAATCTCATTTTCGAGTCGCATTTCACAAAAAAGGTCCTAATCTCCTAGTTTTAGACCCAGTTTCCACCCACATATGGCTTGTGCAATCATAATAACGTTACAACATAGGTGAGCTTGCTATCTTGTTTTTGGAGCAATTTTTAGTGCCCTATCTATATATTGCAGATTTATATTTTGTTTGCTCTCACTCCCAGCCTAGCACAAGACTAGTAGAAGAATCTTCTTGGAAAAATGTGCATATATATATATATGAACTAATCATAGACTTTTAACCATCCAGGCATAAGTCAGCCCACGGCAATGTGCCACGCTGACCATTCAAATCCTCTTGTGAATGTCTCGGCAAGTAAACTCAGTGGAAGGTTCATCTTACCTTTTACCAGAAAAATAAGATATTACCCTTTCAACATTTCCGCAATTAATCTTTTCTCCTAATTAATCTAATATTTCGTATCTGATTAAGACATTCAAGTTGAAAACCTCAATTATAAAAAGTATTATTCTTTGTTTATGACCTTCAAATTGGAATTTTCAAATTGAACAGTAGTTACCGAGAAAAAGAAAAGAAAAGGAGTACTGTCTCCTTGAAGACTGACAATTTCTTTATAATTTTAAACCATGGTGTGATATCTATGCTTAGATAAAAATATTCCTATCTTAAAGATTCAAAAACATGATTTTGTTACAGTAGATATTCCTTGTTCTTCCTCCAAAACCACATAGTGTAATGCCAACTTTTGCACTCAATAAACAACATTTTGTTATCTAGTTTTGAGGGTCACCTTTACTCTAAGAACATGGCTTTGCTTTCAATCCACATCTTCTCCCTGTGTTTTATACTTAGCCTTTGCTTTCCTCTACGTTACATCAAGGTTCTAAACCCTATAAAATACTAAGTAACAACTTTAAAAATACATACGAGTTTTGGAATTTATAGATATAGTTAGACTTGTAATGTACAGACCGAGGAAAAAAAAAGACTTGGCAAAGGATAAGGAATCAAGTCACGCCGCGAGAGTAGATAAATAAAAATCATACGTTTTCTCATCAAATTAAGCCGTATCAAATCAGGCGTCCAGCATAGAACTTTCCAACTCCTCATCAAAGCCTTTTCTGACCAGCAGTTTCCATGATAATATATATTAACACCTCTTCTTACGTTATTCCTTCCCATCATCTCAATGTCATCATAATCTTTTCTACTTCCATATATATACAAATACCCTCGCGTTTCCTCTCACATCCCTCCTTACCTACCCATAATTTCCTTCATCCTTCCAGTCTGTGCATGTTTTGACTTTAAAGGGCACCTCTTGTTTTACTATTTTTTATTTGTAAGTATGTAAACTAATTAATTAAAATCACTCTAATGTGACAAGTTTTATTTCTCGTTAACATTTGGGGGTGGTCTTTTTTCTTTCACTGATATTTATCTTGTTCTGATTGGAGTAGGAGCAAGAACATGCTATGATTAAAGAAATGGTGCACAGATTATGGCAGATGTTGTTATTTTTGTTCCTAGTGATCTTTTCCAAGGCTACTGGGGTTAAGGCTTATTCGCGCGGCGGCGTGATACAGGAAAGTGCTGCCTATTGCCTGAGCTGGAGGTTGGCTGTGGAGGCTAACAATGTGCGTGCGTGGCGCACGGTCCCTACTCAATGCTTGCGATACGTTGAAACTTACATGCTTGGAGGACAGTATGGCAGGGATCTTGACTTGATTGTGGACCAAATCTTGAGTTATGTGAATGAGATAGCTCCTTCTAGTGATGGCATGGACGCCTGGATCCTAGATGTTGATGACACCTGCATCTCCAATGTCTTCTACTACAGAGGAAAGAGATATGGGTATATGTGTGCATGGTCCTGTCATATGTATGCTCTATTAATTGGTACTGCAAGCTTACTAATCAATGGTGTTTGTTTCCTGTACTGTAGGTGTGATCCATACGATCCAGCTGGTTTCAGGGCATGGGCATTAAAGGGAGGATGTCCAGCAATTCCTGCTGTTCTTGGATTGTTTGGCTACCTAGTTCAAAGTGGTTTTAAAGTATTCCTAGTCACTGGCAGAGACCAAGAAACTCTTGGCCAAGTCACTATTGATAATCTGCATATTCAGGGTTTCATCGGCTACGAGAGAATAATCTTGAGGTAAGTTGGTACAACCAAACATTTCATGGTGGCCAGAGTACCTTTTCACGCCACAAAACTCTACTTGAGGAATCAATCTTCAGTAAGGAAATTGATTAATCATCTGAGTGGGTAATTTTCCTTGGATTTGAAATAACATATAGCATATATTCTCCTTCAAAATGATTACTCAAATAGAAATCACATGGAAGAATACCAGATATATAGTGACAGGCTTTCATGGCACACTCCAATGATTAGGTATTTTGAAAAAATGACCGATCACTGCTTGGTTCCTCTTATTTGTAGTATTGACTTCGTAGTTGATATGTTGAAGTTAATGCCATCCCAACTATGCATATTTTCGGATGCCATTCGAGTCAACATCATCGCCAGAAAGCACTCCTGTTCCATCAGAATCATAGGCTAGGCAAAAGGCACAATCCCTTAGCTCAATCTAGAATCAAGAAGACAAGAACCCTTTACAAGCCTAACCAAATTGACAGGGAAACTAGGCTCACCACCTAATACAAAATTGCGTTTCCAATCTAAGACAAGTTGTGTGGATTGCCAGCTGTGGATGGAATTTTTTGAAATTCCATGTTGGCAGGATTGGATGGGCTAACAGATGTGCATGTCAGCATTATTATTACTGTTTAAATGGCTTATGATATACCCTGGATTTGTAATCTTCTTGTTCTCTCAATCTCCAACAGGACAGCAGAATTCATAGGACAAAGCGCAGTGGCATACAAGTCAGAAATAAGAAGGCAATTAGAAAAGGAAGGGTACAGAATATGGGGGAATGTGGGTGATCAATGGAGTGATCTTCAGGGAGAATGTTTAGGAAACCGGACATTCAAGCTACCAAATCCAATGTATTTTGTTCCCTGAAATCCAGTGTGGAACACTACTTCATCTTTTGTGTCTCGAAATGATCATAAGACAAGAATTGTAACGTTATTATCGTGTTGCCAATGAAATAAATCATAATTCAGTCGAATAAATGGCTGAAGCTTACTACAAATGAACTTATTATTATTACTCTTAAAGCAGTATTTAAACAAGCATTAGCATATCCATGAAATGGCCATACCAAAAAACTTAATCATGGGAGAGTAAATCACATTTTCACATGACTATTTTGATTTTGGAAGTGAATGAGGTTTACCTGTCAAAACCCATTTTTAGCTCTGCTGCTGCCTCCTTGGTGGTCAGAAGATAGAGAGAGCTGGTAGTTGGATGGACGAGTTCTCTGTGGCATTTCATCAAACATGTTAAGGATGCAGGGGAGTAGTAAAACGGATCAATTTAACATCAAAACGGCGACGTTTAAAACATTCAGTTTTTGGCGCAAAGTACAAAGGGTGTTCCCGTTACAGGATTCGCTAAGGATAGAAATCTTTGGATTTATTCAACGAAGTTTCGCAGAAAAAACGGAGGAACCCCTTTTTCCTCTTTTTTTTTCCCCATACAAAATTCTTTATTAATTTTCTGCGGCTGCAGCATTTGGAAAGAAATCCCCAGATATTTGAATTTGAGGACAAGAACAAGAAGGAAAGATGAACGATGCAGATGTGTCAAGGCAGATACAGCAAATGGCCAGATTCATCCGTCAAGAGGCGGAGGAGAAGGCCAACGAGATTTCTGTCTCCGCCGAGGAGGTTTCATTAATTTTGTTTGATTAACACGATGTTGTATTATTACTGTTCATGATCTTACCCTTTTTTTTTTAATGTACGTTGTCAGGAATTTAACATTGAGAAGCTGCAAATCCTGGAAGCTGAAAAGAAAAGGATCAGACAAGAATTCGAACGGAAGACTAAGCAAGTTGATATACGGAGGAAGATGTCAGTTCTATTACGATATCTTGTTTTCTTTTTTTACCAGAAATCTTGAGTTTCTGTTGTTCGGATTGTTAATGAAATGTTGTCTGATCTTTGCTATGTAGCGAGTACTCGATGCAGCTGAATGCGTCGCGTATAAAAGTTCTTCAAGCACAGGATGATATTGTGAATTCCATGAAAGAATCTGCTAGCAAGCAACTTCTGCGTGTTTCGAACAACAAGAAGGAATACAAGAAGCTTCTCAAGGATTTGATTGTTCAGGTAATTCGACAAGTCCTCGTATCGATGTCTTACGAGGAATGATATTATTATATGAAACATATTGTCTACTGACTTGATACTTTTGTTCAACGTGATCTGTAGAGTTTAATCCGACTGAAGGAGCCAGCAGTTCTGCTCCGATGCAGAGAGGTTGACCGTAAGATTGTCGAGTCGGTTCTGGAGGATGCAAGCCGCTTATATGCAGAGAAAACCAAAGTACATGCTCCTGATATTACCATTGATACCACTGTATACCTTCCGCCACCTCCGAAATCTTCGGACTCTCACGATCCTTTTTGGTAATAATCTCTCATTTTTCCCGCAAAAGTTTCTCAAGCTGAGAATGTTGTTTTCTTCTTGAACACAAGTCAATGTCATACCTTTTACATTGTTTATGCTTCCTTTGTCAATTGCTCTCAAAGTTCCGGCGGAGTGGTAATGGCCTCAAAAGATGGGAAGATAGTTTTTGAGAACACTTTGGATGCAAGATTGGATGTTGCCTTCGGAAAGAAACTGCCAGAGGTACGTTTTCGCTTACCAACTCAACAAAAGGTCTGTCCTAAACTGCAGAAATCATCCTGTCATGCTTGCATTTCGTAAAATCACGAGCTGCACTGCAGGTAGCTGTATATTCGAAATTTAGTCACCGATGTGGTTAGCATTCGCTCTGCTGTTTGTGACTTCCTTTTACAATTTTTTGTTTTTGTTTTTTTCACTTGGTTTGTTGCTTGTAATATCACTTCTACCAGAAAAGTTTCAGAATGACTGAATTGGAAGTGGAAAGTAGCATTCTGTTTCTAGCTCTGGAAGTGATAAACCTTAGACTAATTTCAACCATTTGTTTGTCTCTGTGCAGATCCGAAAGCAGCTTCTTGGAAAATTAGGAGCATGATGATCGGGATTTGAAATTTGCTGTGACAACAAGGCAGCATGATCTTCTTTGTAGATGTAAAGCATTTCAGCTCCCGGACCTTCTGCTTCCATGATTTAATAAGCTCAGCAAACTTTTCAAGTTTCATTTCCATCGAACTTCTCCCTTTGAGATAGGGCATCACATTGTCATTACTTTTTGATTATTTGGGTTTGCCGAAAGAGTGATTATATGGTAGCATCTCTTATTTATTTCATACGTGGAGATTTCATTCAATAATGTGCTTCATGTGGTTTGAAGGCTTTGCATGCATGCTTCATAATCTGTAATGGAAGTGTTTTGCGACAAAATAACTTCATTGCAGAACCTGTCACCAAACCAATTCATATCATGAAAATACGATCTCAATCCTAGGTGCTCTCTGGTGCATAATATGAGTTCGTGATGTCGAGCTGTGCAAATGAAGTATCAGATGGAATAAAATTTAATACTTTCTCCAAAATCGTGAATTCATATACATCAAGAACCATTGTGATTCCTTGAAAATACAGACTGTAAAATACCCGGAAGCTAGGACATGGAATGCCGGCGACTCCTGCCAGTTTTCCCCTCTGGCCCGCGAGGCTTTCTACCAGATTTTTGGTGCCTCCCTCCTCCTGGGCCGCTAAAAATGCCAATCCTTCCGATTCCCTTCGATAGTGAGGTGAAGAAAGTTTTTCCATTTCCTGACTTGTCAATCATCCCTTGTTTCATGTACATCTGCTCCTTCTCCAACTCACTCAGTCTCACCCGCATTCTTGATATCTCAAGCTTTAGTTCTCGGTTTTCCCTCCGCAAAGAAGCATAATTATCTCGAGGCGACATCGCTGCGCTGGGTATGCCACTGCTGATTCTCTGTGATAGGAACCCGTCTCCTGAGCTTCCAGACAAGGCATTCTTTAAACGTAGCTGCTCAGAGTAGAGAACTTGAACTGTCATCTGCACTGGAAGACGATCATTCTGTGCAGCATGATTGCACGCTTCTTGTGATAGCTTTTGGCAGTCTATCAACTTGCAAAGCTTCTTACATTCATGCTCAGATAGCAATGGATGAGCCTAGATAGAAAAATGAAGAGCACATGTGATTTACAACAGATAAACAGAGAGCAAGTGAAACACCTTCCTCCCCCGACCCCCATGCACGAACAAATGTAAAAGAAAAAAACTTTTGGTTGAGATGCCATTTGAGATATTAAGAAGAAATCAAATATATTTGAAGCTGTCCATAATAAACAAGATTAATGAAATGAGATCATCTTATTGAAATCCTAAAGGAGCCTTAACCAAGATGAATTTCAATGCATTAAGTCCAATTAATCATATGGAACTTTCCTCAAATCCTGTATTAAAAAATCCACAGAGCTGAATACTTGGGATTGAAACTATTCTGAATGCTCAGACAGTAGATGTTGGCATGATTAAGAAGCGCATTAGGTGAGTTTTAATGAAATTCTAAAGCTTTGGATCACGGGAACTGGAAAAAATACCTTCAAATATATGTCAATTGCTCGATAAAGCCCATCATCAATCACTCGAGCATAATCAGGGAGTATCTCAATCATGGCAGTGAATTTCTGCAAACTCAAATATGGATCAGGAGCAGTTTCTGCGAGATATGAATCGATAAGCCTTCCAACTTTCAATAACGAACCATGGCCAGGAGATCCAATGCCTTCAGATTCATACCCACAATCTTCATTTTCTTCTTCTTCAACACGCTGCAGAAAATTTACTAGTATCCGATGGACAGTATCGACATCAAATAATGAATCCCCACTCCGGACAGATGGTATAAGAAGATCATCAAGTGAAACCATTTCCAACCTAAAAGCTATTCGTCTTTCAAGCTCAAGCCTACATGCAATAGCAGCATCCAACATGATGGCCATCCTTAACATCCCGAACAGAAAATTCAATGGAATGGAAGAGCTCTTATCTGTTGGCATTAGACTTACAAGAGTTTCTACAATTATACTCTGATCATTTTCCTCCATGTTAGGACTTGATTTCATCCTCGCTGGATTCCAAATCTGAGATTTTCCAATACCCTTTAATGATATCTGGGCATAATGCATTAAAGAGGCAACAATGCTATCTAGCCGGACTCCTACACTTCCCATGGCACAGATAACTCTTTGGTAATAATCAATCCTTAGCACCGAGAGATCCTCGACCCACCACTCTAGACAGCTACTCTTAAGTTCTGTGGATTCACTATTGCAATCTAAATGGGACAGGCCTGACACCAACTGCTCCTTGCAAGCATTGATGGCAATGGCCTCTATACATCTGTTTGGAATTCCCACTTCCTCTGCTATGGGAGGTAGCAGCTCACATGTAGTAAGGACTTCGACAGACCTTTCAAGACTTTGCACCACAAATTCATTCAGATAAGTCTCCGTGCGGGAAATGAGGTTTTCTTCCCGGTAGTCTTCAGTCATTTCCAGGTATTCAGCAGCGCAGCGCAGATGAGCAACATTTGCAGTTGTGATCTCAAAGTTCATGCCATAACAGAATTTCATGGCAAGTTCAAATGTATGAGGCCCGCCGGGTAAGTTGCAGAGCTCCAATTTCGAAAAATTTGAGTCCTTTGCATCTGCAACCATTTTCCGTATCTTTCCACTTCGAGACACAAGGGGAAACTGCAGCAAACAAGAACCCCAAACTCATCACACAGAGCAGAAATTGAAATCATTCCATTATAGAGCACGAATTTCCAAAGCAAAAACCTTACCTTATGCAGTAGAAAAGACTCCCCATCCACAACAATTGTAATGTCTCCAGCAACATCTGAAAAGATACTGTATGGAAGAACAGACATCTATTACGATGCTGAAGATCAAGGAAACTGATCAAGAATTCAAATCATGGGCACTGCTAGCCCCTAAAGAAGGTCCAGGAGCACAAAATAATTTGAGATTAGGGATTCTTTTCCTTTTCCATAGTCCTTTTTCGAAATGGCTTATAAGTTTTAGAACTACAGATCAGCTAAAAATGCAAAAGATGATCAAACCATTCTCTCCAAAAACAATCTACATACTATTGCACTCATGCGCAATTAGGACTGTACTGATCAAATAAAACAAGGACACTGGGAATCTTTGGTTAATTAAGTATAAAAAACTGATTAAGTTATTAATTTCTTCTTTTAAAAAAAAATCCATGGTTTAGAATAATTAATACCTACTCTAGCTAGTTAAAAACAAAGATTAACACTAATAAAAATACACAAACAAGACAACTTGCAGATCTACATATCCAAGCCTAAGCATAAACACACACACACAGAGGACAAAAAAACACAGATCTTTATATTATAATCCCAAAATCTTACCACCTAGAAAATGAAAATCTTCTAACGGTAAACAAAACCCTCAAGAAGAAAACTAAATAATAAAACATTTTGCGACAGCCCACCAAACCTTATATGCACATAAAAATGTTGAGATGGAGGGAAACAAAAAGATGGGTTTATTACCGAGTAGTGAAGGAGTTGCAGAAGTTAGGAGTAGTAGGTGATCTCTTAGAAGAAGAAAGAAGGTTCTCAGACACCATTTTTTTTTCCTTTCAGACAAAACAATAATCTTAAAGCAGTCTTTGAGCCGAGAGGCAGATGATGATGATGATGATGGAGGGAATTTGAATAACAGCTTGTAGTTTACGTAAATAGCCTTGTCATCACTGCTTATTTACCAAGAAAAGTTGCTTCTGTGCCAGGCCTGCTAAAAGATTTCGAGTTACTGTTATGGTCAGAGTTGAGCTCAGAATCTGTCAGAGATGATGAGGTTGCGCGGGCGACAAAGATTTCGATATCTGAGCACTGGACTTTACAGGATAGGACACTAGCTAGGTAACATGCTGCCGCTCCTCCTCCCCCTCCTCCTCCCCTATTACGTTGTTTAATTTATGTACGGTTTGGAACATTCAATGCTATGATGATGTAGTCAATGCAATGAGTGTTTTGTAGTTTCTGCTTAGATTTTACTTGGAATTAAGTTTATTTATGATGAATTTTAAAAGCATAAAAAAAAATTAATTTAATTTATTTTTTCAGTTTAAGGTACTTTAGAGAATTCACTTCAAAGCCATTGCCAACATGCAAATTAAAATTAAAATTAAAAGATTGTAGCTTGAGTTAATTTTTCTTATAATCATATTAAAATTATATATTTTTTAATTTTAATATGTTTTAGAAATTGTATTATCAAACATGTAAATTAATATGTTTTTTTAATAATTAAATTAAATCATTTACTTGTTATATATATATATAATTTTAATTGACGAGATATATTTAAATTAACTTACGAATCAATTGAGATTAATTTTTTTAAAATGATTTGAAATATATGTGGTTTTTACATTGGTATAAAGTACAATTAACTACTTAAAATTAATCTTGATTAAGATTTAAAGTGTATATTATCACGTAATAATGAAAAAAAAGGGCATGGAGAGAAGTAAAAGGTATTCATTTTCAATTTCAAGAGATTTCAAAGGATGAAGGAAAAGGAAAAGGAAAAGGAAAAGGCAGTCAATAACACAGTATTGGATTGGATGGTGGCAATAGCGTTAATTCCATGAAGTCCATGGCCACAAGTCTCTTCAAAGCAAAAGAAAGAGAAGAAAGAAGAGGGAGGCGTGGAGTGATTGGACAGATGATGGCCGGCACGGAACTCAATAAAGAGAGCAATTATTAGAGAAGACTGTCCTCTCCTCTTCTCTTTTTCATCATCCATTGAATACAACAAATAATCTGAATCCCAAAATATTCCCCCTTCCTTCGGTTTGTTTGCCCCATCCAAATCACGTTTTCCAACCTCATTTCAGTCCCTGATATGTTGCCTCCTTGTCAGTTTAGTCCTCGTTTAGCATCGCGGTGGCTTTCGCTTTTCAAGGTGCTTTTCAGATAGCATCTCGCCTGAGAAGGCCTCAGGGTAGTGTTTGTAATTGTGGTAGCGGTTGTTTTTTAAAATACCTTTATTTTTTATAAAGTTATTTTTGACATCAGCACATCAAGATTGTATGAAAACACTCAAAGAAATTAACTTGAAGAAAAAAAAATCACTTTTTCAATAGCACGGTGATGCCGCAAAAATAAACAATGCCTAAATCAATGCTCTTTGCATGTTTTTTCTATGATTTTAATGCCTAAATCACTTTTTCAATATATATATATATATATGCGTCTCATGGATTAAATAAATATTTTACAAATGGAGAAGGAGTGAGATTGCTAATTAAGCATCAACATCCACCGTGCTTAGGACAAGATTGAGAAGTTTAAGACTTAATTAATGTTAATAAAATAACACAAGGAGCTGGTGGTACGTAGTAATATAGACTGAGTTTTCTGCCCTATATATCCTACTCTCTCTCTCGACATGTAACATTCCCAATGGAGACCACATGCTCAGAACACTTTCCTTTTGTCGGCTGCTCTCGGACAATATTCACGACGGCATGCGGCATGCCAATGCCCGATTGGCATCTTACCAATCATATGCCCACCAATTCTATTGATTCCTCTCTCCCTCTGTTTGTGTATGTCGTTGCAAATTGTATTGGCTACGGTGAGAAATGATGCCAATAATTTTTTATCTTGAGCAGGATGTTGGTTTTGTGTCTCTTTTTTCGTGTTTATTTAAAAACATGCTATTTTTAAATAAAAAATATTTTTTAAATTTAAAAATTCAGTTCGTAACTTGACCGTGATATATTTTCAAATAGACACACATCTTTTTTTTATAAATTTAAAAAATATAGTTCGGTTTAATTTTGATTTTGGTTTTATAAAACTAAAATTAAAATATCCAAACTAAACCGAACTGACTCGTAAATAAAAATAAAAACAAAAAAATCTGCTTTCTACACCATAGATCCCATCCCTAACATTGCAGTCACCCCCTTCTACTCCTAATCTTCTACACGCCACACCGCCTTTCAAAGGTTCAATTATTCTTTGATATCTCCATCTCCATTCTCTAGATGGAGCAAGCCATCATCCCCCTCCGGAGCTCCTCCACGCCACACCCAACCTTTTTATATATCTTCATTCTAATTCAATCTGCATATATATGAAGGGAGGTTGTCTCTACTCTTGAAAGAAAATGGGGTGGTGGCTGCTTTAACTAGGTGACCTACGGTATGGATGGCGTGGAGGAGATGAGGGAGATTGTGGTGTGGGTTTACAATTTTTCTTGGGAGGAGGACGATGAAGAGAGGAATTAATTCTCTGGGTCATGAAGTTGGCTATGGGTATGGTTTACCTTTCTAATCACACTGAGATTGTTGTAGCTAGTCTGTTTATTTTATATTTTTATTTATTTTTTTTTCTCCATTTACACTCTATATGACTAAGGTGGGTCCCTTAATAATTTCTTGTTATAATAATATCAATAAATCAAACCTTTCATTTCCATAATCGAATGCCTTCCACACTAGTAAATTATATACAATTAAACTGTTTTTTTTT
>Ga0325410_1005347_pt1 | contig 14185 bp, 8 predicted proteins | sample PopdelMetagenome_16_FD_206182 | JGI IMG/M metagenome (GOLD analysis project Ga0325410, IMG submission 206182) | Populus deltoides microbial communities from Bellville, Georgia, United States - Xylem-PdIQD-R3 | ecosystem: Host-associated > Plants > Phyllosphere > Stem > Wood/Secondary xylem... | reverse complement strand
GAGTTGCAATAGCAACATACTCCTAGTAATAAGCATTGTTCGTCTGAGTTGTCGTTTTGTTTGGTTTTTGAGAGAGAGACGGGAACATGCTCTACTAATAAAATATGTATGGTATTCGGTGAAGACTGAAAAGCGAGCGAATAGTCAAGCTGTGGGGTATCACTATTTTTATTTTTATTTTCATTCGGTTCCATTTTTTAAAAAAAATATTTTTATTTAAAAAATATTAAATTTATATTTTTTAAAATATTTTTATAATTTTGATATACTAATATAAAAAATAAAAAAAACTTTAAAAAATATTATTTTAATATATTTTTAATTAATAATCATATTCTCAAATATTACTAATCACATATTATAAATTTAAACTTAATTAATTAAGTTACTGTAATGATTATATTAGGAGTCAAATCAAAAATAATAATAGAAAAAAACTTTAATGATAAAAAAACAATCCAAGCATGAGTCCAAAATAAAATATTAAAAAGCCAACATATTAAAATAATTTAAGTCAAATAATCTTATAATAAGAAAATGAAACCAATTAATCCTAAAAAAACAAAATGAAATATATCATGAAAACGGTTTTAAAGTCAATCAAATATTTAAAAAAAATACTATATTAATTAAAAGTTGATTTTACTAAAAGAAAATATGATGATAACCCCAATCATCCTTTTTGAAAAAAGGTTATCATGGTTGTTTCTATCCTATATTCTAATTTTATTCAAGTCATTATTCATCTTATTGTTTTTTACTATTATTTGTGAATTTATTTTAAGCCAAGACTAAAGTCTTTAATATTAATTTGGAATTGTTTTGAAAAAATTAATTGATCCTTTTTTTTTGGCTTTTAGAATTTAAAATTGGCAACACAAAAAAATTATACTTAGAAATGCGGTTCATTTATTTTTTATTCAAGTCTATTTATTATAGGAGTGTTCACAGTTTGGTTCGGTTTAGACTCAAAAAATCAACCGAACCGAGTTATATTAATTTTATGAAATAGTAATCAGACCGGACCGAAATTCGGTTCTATTTGGTTAAATCTGGTTTTTTTGGAAAAAAAAACCAGGAAACCAAATCTCTTCACATATCAAACACTAATTTTTCCTTGTTTGGAATTTTATATTTCCTACTATTATAATCTTGAGCTGACAAGCGAGGAATAATGCAGTTTAGCTAACCATTCAGAGGATTTTGTAATATATCCATCTTTTTTTTGTAAACAACAAAAGTTATAAATTCATCTTCGGTCATTAATCATTGTTTCATGTTGATATGCCTTAGATCTCTGAGCAAACACCAAGTACTGGGTCAAAAATTACCTTGTTATCTTTTCTCTAAAAGAGTCATCTCCTTCTATTACAACTCCAACAACTTACACAAAAGTAAAGAAGGCTTGTGTAAAAGTAAAGAGAAGAGAAGTTAAGGAAATGAAGAGCTGGGTTTGTGTTTGGTTAGAATCTAGATAATGTGGGACTTTTGAGATGGAGACAAACGCAGTGCAATTAAAATTTGAAAGGGAAAAGAAGATTGAGATAAATATTCTCAAGAGTCAAGCGGCGACTTTTAATGTTAGGTTTCAGTATTTAACTATTTATACCCCTCTTAATTTGCATAGCTTTGGTTTTTTGGTTGGCCCGGTTCGGTTTGTTGGTTTCAATTTTAAAACCAAAACAAAACCGGACCTGTTAGAATTTATGATTTTGAAAATTGGTTTAATCAGTTTTTTATCTCGGTTCGATGTTTTCGATTAATTTTTCTTCGGTTGATTGGTTTTTTTAAATACCCCTAATTTATTAGATCTTCTAGCGTATATAGCATAACCTGGCCCATTGGGATTTTTTTCAAATCAAATATTTACATCTTGCCAATCTTATGAAATTAAAAATGAAGAAGAATTAATTCTTACATTAAAAATTCACAAAGTGTGTCAATCTCGAAGAATTGGCAAATACATGAAAAAGAAAAAAACAAATTTTTTAAAGTTATTTGTGGAATCAATCTCAAAATTAAGAATCTTGTCCAATTAAAATTTGATTCCATGATGAATCACGTAATCCAATGTTGGATCATAAGCATAGAAATCTCACTAGTTTAATGTCAATCCATTTTAATTTTTGTGTTAATAATATGGCTAGAAAATATAGCAAGTCACAAGCAATAATGTTGTTTATATCAAAATTAAATCATATGTGTCAATTGATTAGAACAATAATTATTCATTGGTAATTAAAAAAACTGAAATTAATCATCAACTTAAAAAAGAACAAAAGGAAAAAAATTAACTATCTACTAAGGGAGTATAATTAACCTAAAATGATTAATTAGTAACATTTATATAAAGAAGGAATTTTAATAAGATAATTGGCAGATATTACATATTGATATGAACAGTATACCTGCCAGAAAGATGCGTACAAATAAAAAAGTATAAATTATATTAAAATTAAGATTGAACAGTCTTTATATATTGCAAACAATTTATATAGGATTAAGATTTTATATTTTTGTAAAATTCTATCTATATAATAATATAAGTAAGTCATTAAGTAGCTTAAAACAATGATCAACCCCATATATATAAATTATTATGTGATTTATTCACAATTTTTCGCTACTCATTGCTTTATTTCTTCTTTTTTTTAGATTTATTTATTCGTAACTTTTATTTTATTTCTTTTTTTTTTTAAGTGTGTTTGGTATTGCTGTTGCTGTTGTGATTGTGGTTTGAAAAAAATTGTTTTATAAAAAGTACTTTTAATTGAGGTTGGTTTGAAAAAATATATGTTTGGTTAAAATTGTGGTTGAAATTGAGGTTGAAAAAAAAGTAGTTTAATGTGTTTGGTTAATAATATTTTTGAAATTGAGGTTATAAAATAATTTAAAAAATATATATTAATATTGATGGTTTTTAATTTAAATATTGTAGATTTAACTATTGTTATTACATCATGAAATAAATAATATTTTATATAAAATATTTTTTATTATTCCATTAAACTATCTACAATTCCATCACGTAAGAAATACATACGACAAGGACTACAGTGTTTTTTGTTTCTTAAGCACGCAATAATATCAGGTAAAATATAATCAGGAATAAAATTGGAATTGCGATCAAATTCTATAAATGTTACATCATCAAGCGATCTCTGTCTAATTTATACAGTGTCATTAAATAATGTTAAACACTAGTTTTTTTGAATAAAATACAATTAAAAAATAAAAAATAATTTTTATTTTTTATTTTACTGGGTCGGACCTGGTTTAATGCATTTTTAAGCTTTGAACCGAAACCGGTCCAACCGAAACAGTGTAGCAACAGTGAAGCATGCTTCACTATTCATGCTAATTAATTAGTATGAAGGGCGCAGGAAGGGCGCAGGAAGCAGGATTCATCTGCTTTTTTTTCTCCTGCGTTTTGGACGCTGAAATGCCGTGGGTCCCATGAATAGAAAATTGTTATTTTACTTTACCAAATGGGTTGCATCTGCGTTTTGTTAAAAACACAGACGCAACCTCGCTACCAAACGCCCTCTTTATTCTTTTCTAGTTTGTGTTTTGGGATTTTCTCTTATTTATTTTGAACTTGTTAGAGCCAAGTTTAGAACTACACATTCCATTTGATTATCAAGATTGCTATATGTCTCCACTTATAATTAAGTTTTTAATTGTTATTTTTTCTTGTTGGAATGAAAAACAAAAAACACATTAAGAAATCAACAATCAATCAATAGGTTGATGATGATCGATCATTAATATTATCTATTATATCAATATATTAGCACGCCTAATGGGGTAAATTTGTTAGATCAATAATATAATTGTAATCATTTGGAAAAAAAAAAAAACTAACTAGAAAGAACATCGTTTATATTGACTAATGACCAATCAATACAAGCAATTAATAAAGGTCATTCTTCAGCCGTTAAGATATTGATAATCATCCTCCATATTAGGTCCCAATGAATTAACTTATAATAAACTTGCCAAAAGATGGCTCTATTAGTATATATGCCTTATATCCAATCAAGGTGGTTATATATAACACTAACTTTATTCATGCAAAACATATATTTTATTTATAAAAGTATTTTTTATTTATTATTCATTTAAGTTTTATTAATGAGTTTAGAGTAAATATAAATTCTTTAGGATAAAAATTTTTTAAAAGAAAATTATAAAGTGATTATAATTATAAGGACTTCTATGGTATCAAAACATTGTTCTTAAATATTTATGATCAATTTTATATTAAGACTAAATATTAATTAGAATTGTTAAGACAAATATATATTATGTTCTTTCCTTTTATGAAATGAAGCAATCATTCTTACAAGCTAAGGTATAATGGATACAATGAGCTAATATGTAGATGTTTATTAAATAACAAGTACATTAAATTAGCTCGCTTGATAATTATATATGGAGAGATTACACATATCCATGAAAAGACTCACATGGCAAATGTGTAAGCGATTCTTAAACTTGACATTACAAAGTTATCTAATATAGAAAATGTTATGTTTTGATCTTGACTATATGTTGCCTTAATAAAAAGTATCAAATGAGCAAATATTGGGTATAACATAAATTATATAAAAATATTGAAGTAATTAAGAGATGATTCATCACCTTAGGTGAATTAGAAAAAAAATATTCTTTATATTCTGAAATAGTATTGACTATAAAATTCTTGTGCAAGTTGCGATAAAATTTGAAAAAAATTTCAATCTTATTTAAACAATCAATGACTATAGTGTTGAAAATAAAAATGATTTGACAAAGTACGCATATCTCATGCTCAAATATCTAAATCAAAATATTCTAGATGAAGGGTTAATAATTACACTAAGAAACTAGTCATTAAAAAGTTAAGTCAAATCACATATGAATTTTTTAATATTTACGAGATCATGACACATTACAAGACACTACACTTGATCTTCAAATCTAAATGAACAATTTATTATTAGTAATAAGTTGAATGATTTAATTTATTTAATCATGTTGAATTAAAATTATGATTTATATTGGGACCAATATATTAGGAACTTAATAGGTCACATATATTAAGAATCATCGGTAAAAAATTAAACTCGAATTACTGATCAAGTATGAATTGAATATAAGCAAGTTTTAGAAATTAAGGATTATAATATAATTCTAGACTTAGAAAAATTAAGTAAGGACTTTATTGTATATATTTCTAATAATTATCTTGAAATAAAGTTTGTGCTATTTTTCAATGAACAAAGTGATATTTTACCACTAATAAGGATATTAAGTTTTTTTTATAAATAGAATGTTATGTTTCATATTTCTATAATCATAAAAATACAATAGAGTAGATCTAAGAGCAAAGAACAAAAAGAAAAGAAAAGAGTTAGCACTCAAGGCATAATAATTACTCAATCCTTGAAGAGTTGATCAAAACTTAGAAGGAAGAATTAATATTCAAGTAATCTTTGCACAAATCATAAACAACTCTATGTTATCTAACGAGATCTATGAGATTCTTGAAAAAATCTTAAAATATCATTTACCACTATGTTCATATCTTTCAAGAAACACAACAAACTCTTTTTTGTCTAATTACCTATAATATCTAAAGACTATATTTGAACAAAACCCTAGTGTCCCCTTGTAACCTTTTATGCTCCTACCTTTTTCAATACCATTACCCCTGCCAACTTTTGATAGATATTATAGTGTTTTGATACCTTGAACATAGCCCTACTCTTATCCATTTTAAGGACCTAATGGCTTGATTAGGTGGTCACAACCGGCTTTTCCAAATTCCAATCAGCTTACGAAAGCTCCTGATAAAGGAACATTCTTTTATTATATTATAAACCTATCTAACATTGATTTAAGGTCTAATTGGAGATGGAAATATGGCCAACATAAATTATTATAGTATTATTCTAGTAGTAAACATTGATATGCAAGTTAAAAAAACTATCAACTTAATCAAATTTAGAATGAGATTAGATGTAGTAGATCAAATATATTTTTTTATCTAGAATCCAAAGGGAAAATCCTATCATACTTTGCAATAATAAACAATTTAATAGGAATGTTTGGAGCTCCTCATACTCATCCTATATAGTAGGCATCATAATATGTTCAGTCTAATTTAAACATGATCGTTGATAAAGTATCTCCTACCCAATAAGAGTATAGGTAGCCTCAAGCTAATAGGCTAATTACATGGCCAATAACCTTACTTACAACCACAACAATTTGTACTTGGGCAATTCAATACCATATAAGCTACTTTACAATAAGGAAATCTTAATCATTATATAACCTAGATATTTGTAGTCTATCAGCAAGTAAACAAAATGATTGATAAGGTTGAGTTTTCCGAACACCTAAGAGAGATAGGGTTAGAAGTTGGATATACAACCATGTTTATATACATGTATCTTGAATGGATGGATAAGTCGCATAAAATTTCTAAACGAATAAAAATAGTTGATTACAAATAGTTTTCTAGGAGAACAACCAATCAATAAAATGGTGTTGTTGTTAATCCTTTTACGAAAATAAGGTTAGTTGGTTCATCATTGATCAAAATCATCTTTCATTAATTCTTTACATTGCCACCTAAATCCATCAATAATTAGGAAGAGATGAAAACTTATTTTCATAATCATTTCTATATAACAAAACAAAAGTAACACTGGTTAGCTTGGTTATGATAGTGCAAGACCTGTGAGAGTCCATAAAAAAGTTATACCCTTCATTTTAAGACTTTAAGAACTAAATGCACTATATTATATATAAAAAATAGAGTAGGAGTGCCTCAAGTTAATTATAGAATGGATGTAATGGAATATTATGAAATAATTTGCAAGTACCAAGTATTCAAATATTTATAATCTTATAAATAATCTTATTTGATATGAAAAGATATTAGTTAAACAAGCAAAAAAAAAGTCATTAAGGAGAACATACCTAACAACTATTTAAACGAGGTTATGATCACTCATTCAATAATTGATTATAATTCCGATAAGGAGTTTGAAGAAGTTCAACAAGAGCTTATGTTAATCATAAAACTCAAAGATGAAAAACCAATTAAGATTAATACATTAAAGAAGCTAAAAGATGATAACAAGCCTAATAGTAAAGAAGTAAAAGTGACTAAAGTCATTGATAAAAATAAAAAAGTATTTGTTTGATATCAAGAGATTATAAGAAATATTTAATCAATTGATATGAGGAAGAAACATCTAACTATTAGGAAATCACGTAATCCTCATCATTAAATAGCTAAAATGGAAGAAATATTATAATTGGTATAACTTTCGAGTTTCTTTTTTTTTCTTTCATTTTTTTTGTTATTTCCTTTCTTTCCTTTCTTCTCTTTTATCTCATAGTTCAAACAAACTTCATTCTCTCAGCTCAAACTCTTTTCTCTTTTAGTTTTTCTTTCTCTCTCTACATTGGGTCTCCATTTTTTTTCTTCTTTCTCTATTTATAGAAGGGGAAGAGCTTCTAAAATCTCTCCTAGGTGGCTTGATTAGGACCCTTGGTCCATAGAGACTAATCTTAACCCCAAATCTAAATTGTCATATTAGGAAAAACATGATTGACTAGCCTCATTTAGCTTTCGTTTTTAGCAATTTTAGAGGTTTTTTTTTTTGTATGGAGAGGGCTAGTAAAGAGAGAGAGGATGTCATAGAGTGGATATGTGTTGGCTGTATTAGAGAATGTGGTAGGGAGGATAAATTAAATGATTTAGAGGTGATAGATGGGTGATTCTGTAGAAAAAAAAAAGGTTTAAAAAAGTGCAGGGCATGTATAAAAACAATGTTGTTTTGATGCATGCCTTCTTCTTCTTCTTTTTTTTTTTTTTTTCTCTTTTGTATGAAATGATGTCATTTCACTTAAGCATAAAATGGTGTCATTTTGATTAAAGGAATCTAGTTTTTAAATAGGTCCTCCAAGTTTGCCACCTTTTTCCAATTTAGCCCTTGTATTTTTTTTGTTAGCTAATTACACCCTTTTCACCGAATTTCTTTTGATTTAGTCTCTAATTGCACATTTTTACAATTCTCTCATTCCTATACTTTCTCTAGTTTAGTTCTACAATTTATATTTTTTTTTTTAATTTTGACCAATCATACCTTTTTTGTCATTATTCCTTTTAATTTTACACCTAATTGCTTTTTTTTTTCTTGCCCTAAAAAAAAGCAAAAATTATAAGAAATGATAACACTCAAAATAATAAAAATTTGGAAAAATTACTGAAATTAGAGTAAAATGTGATTTTTAATATATTTTTTTTGCAAGTTTTGTATCTTTAATAGACAAGAAATTTATTTCATTTATTTTATTGTTTTGTGGGTTTTTTTAGAGGGGGTTAAAATTGGGTTTTGACAGCTTCTCTCTCTTTATAATGCTTACAATATAAAGTCTATAAAAAGTGTTTTTCTTTTACTTTGTTTAGTAAGTTTATAAAGCAAAGATATTTATAAAAACCTTAAGGGACTTGAATTTGCTAGGGCATTTATGGGATTCTAAAAAAGGAAGAATTTACAAGAGCCTTGATGTGTTAAAAAAGGAAAACAAAACTTTGTAGAAGCCTTGTTAGGCTAAAAAAGGAACCTTAATGGATTCCAATCTAACTTTAAAGTCTTATGAAACTCATATTAGCTACAGCCTTGCTAGGGTCAAATTTGTTAGAGATTTGTTGGACTCATAAAGGAAAAAAATTATTGTTGTAATATTGCGGTCATAAAAATTAATTACCTTAACTTAAATAAATAAGATAGTATAGAACAAATAAGGGGTTGATGATTAGATCTAGTTCAGGTCTTTATGCTAGATGATTTAAAGTTGGAAGGTTTTGAGGTTATGTTATGCTATGGTAAACAGAATAAAATAATCAAGCTAAATTAAATAAATCCAAAACTTATCAAGAGAAAAACCTTGGTTTCAAATAAACATTCACCTCTAAAAATCAAAATTGATCATTGAAACAATACGTCAATTTATATTTTGAATATCAATTTTTTCTTAATATTAGTCAGTTAACTGATACGCAGTGTAAATAACTCTAACCATTAAATAATCATAGTTTCCACACTAGTAATTTAATTCGATGACAACTTTAAGAACTAGATAGGCTGATAAATCTAGACAACATAATTGCTTACAGTTTATATTCGATTTAATTAAATATTTTTCCTAAGATTAACAACATAGATCCTCTATAGTTATTAAACTTAGTCGCTTCACAAGTTTAAATATTACAACTTCGGTTTCGATAGCAAAATTAGTAATAGACTAGTTTGGAATAATAATTTAGAGTCTGCTCTAACAATTAAACTAAATAATCATAGGAAATAAGCAGAGAAAAACATTTATATTTATCATATAAACTGAAAAGAAAATATAGAATAGATCTCATAATTTTTGAAATTTTGTATCCTTTCAACCAAGAAAAATAACTTAGCCTTTCATGTTTATCAAAAAACTAATAAAGAGAACAAATGAGAACATAATTTCAAGTATAGAAGAAAAAGGGTGAACTTTTCATCTTCTTTCTACCCGCCATTCTCTTTATATATATATATAGAAAACCCTTATCCCCACATCCTTTCAATCTATTTATATCCTAAAAAAATGTTCTTTTCAAAGTAAACAATCTACATTTAAGTAGTACAACAACTATTTTCCTAAAAATAAGAAGAAATAGTCTTGTATAAACTTTTCAAGCTTTGACTTTAGATTTAGAGAAGTTAACTTGGCCAATTAAAGACCTTTTCTATATGAAGAAACAATTGTTATATCGGTTTAGATGCTTTAGAAGTAAGTTGGACTTGTTTCTTCACAAAACTTGTTTGTTAACATTATTTATAGGTTATCTTAGAAAACTCATATTTATCTCATATGAAATCCTTTTTGCTGAAATTTGGTAGGTTGATAGGTATTTGAGTCAGGAATTCAACAAAATTAAGTTTGCATTAAATGAACTTCTCTAACTCAAGATATTCTAGAATGACTGAATGTCAAAACTGGCAGAATGCGAGACTTGTATTTGAAGGTTATGATTTCCATCCATTTTTTTTTCTATTTTTCTTGCCATATATATATAGAATGGTATGAATGTTAGCTTTCTAATTCTACTAGAATCACTTCATTTTGACCTCTACAACTCAACTTTTGTATAAAACATTGATTAGAGGTCAAACATGTCAATATTTGATATAAGTTGGAACATGGTCTGAATCTGATCTTCAATTTACTCATTTTCGAATCTTATATCCAAAAGTACCTTCAAAACATAAAATAAATATTAGCAAGACATTTTATATATAAAAGCATGAATAAAATACTAGGTAATTGTGGGTAAAATTATCGAATAATATGGTTGCATCATTTGTAGTTGCCTTGGTGAACTTAAAATAAAAAAGAACCTTGTTGGGTTTAAATTTGTTAAAATCTTGATACAATTAAATTAACAGCCTTACTATGCTTAAAAAGGAAAAAATTTGCATAAGCCTTGCTAGGCTCAAAATAAAAAGGAACTTTGCTAAGAAAAAATTCAATAGAGTCTTGTTGAACTTTAAATTCACTAGAGCTTTACCGGGCTTTAAAGAAAATATTTGCATAAACTTTGCTAGGCTCAAAATAAAAAGGAACCTTGTTAGATTTAAATTTACTAAAAACATGAATTACTTGATAACAAAGTTTGACTCAAAAGTTGGAGCCTTGTGAGGATTATGGTAGTAGAGAAAATAAAAATCTTAATCAAGCATTATAGAGCTTAAATTCACTAAAATGTTATGACAATTATATCTAAAAGAAATCATATGCTTACCTATAAGAAATATAGGCTTTCCTTCATGTTTAACATCCTCATTAATAATTAGAATTAACTTATTTCATATATGCTAACATTATAACCTTTGACTTGCTAGCTTACTCAAGTTTTTTTAGATAAAATCTCTTGCTATGGTATTTTTGCAAAACCATGCTATTCGAATCTTATATGATATTCACAATCTACTTTGACTATCCATCTTTGTTTATTATTATGAGAAACTTCATCCTTGTTTTTTTTCTTAAATAACATAATCAATCATAAGGTATGATCTTGCCCTTAAGTGTTTATCTTTCATTTTGTTATGCCAAGGCTCATTTAGTTACAATTGTCATTATTTTATAAAAACAAAATTAACTTTAGGCAATATTTCAACAAAAAATACTTTTCATGAAATCAAAGCATTAACCATCAAAACATCATCCATTTGTGAAACACAATAAAAGTTATGTCTTTATTGGCTTCAACAAATGCATTTTCTACCAAAACCATATCTAAGCATTATTCTTCAAAAAATAAAGAGTCATTCACTCTATTGGGAGTTTATGGTGCTAACCCGTAACACAAATAACAATGTATATTTCCATTTCTCTTTTTGCAAACCATCAAAGGAATTTGTTTAATGTTATATTATGAACTCCAGACATATGCTCACGATTCTTTGTTTTTAAAAAACAAACTTAAAAATTGCCATTATAACAAAATGAAGGAGAATGGTTAATACTTGTGTTGCTGGACTAAAATGTAGCTCACAGTGTTATGCCAAGAAAGTACTACTTGCTTATGATTTGGACTATGATGTTGCCTACTATATTGAGAAGAGATCCACGGTGGCAGGTGCAAAGATTGAAATCATGACAATTTATGATGAAGAGTGTCATAGTGCTGGTGTAGAGAGCTACTTGATGTCGTTGTTGGATGGTGTTGTGTCGTAATGGTCTAGCTGAAAGTTAGAGGGAAAACTTGATGACTATGGAAGGCTTTAAGTTTTGATTGTTTGTCCTTGGCTGGTTAACATTGAAATGGGTGCTTCTGAGACCTATGTGTGGGCTTTTCTATGTTGTGGAATAGGTGCTATAGGGGAGGAGGAATGGTGTTGTTGGTTGAAACAAGAGAGAATTGTGGTAATTTTTTTTGTTTTTTTTAATGTTGGAACTCTCTAGATCCCCCCCTTCTTTTTTCTTAAGGGTCACGATTTTTTAGATAAAATGAGGGGGGTATCCCTTTTTTTATGGTTTTTCTCCTTTGTATAGAAAAGAAAAGAGGTTTAAAAGGTCAATAAACTAAGAGAACCTCATCTATTGATATTTCTCCCCTTTTCTTCACCATTGATTTTTTTACCAATAACATTTCATTTTTGTTTTGTAGATTGGCTAAGGAAAGCACAAAACCTTTGTGCTTTGTTATTGTTCAGGACCTGTTTCAGCGTATTTCTTAGGGCAGTATAATGAAAGTTGTATTTATAGCGTCTCTCGTGATTGTTTAAGAGGTAAAGAAAATCATTTTTGGCCTTTACATACGGAGAAAAAAGATCATGATTTTTGGTTGGGTGAGGGATTAGGTGCAGTTTTGGATGAGGATGGATTATAGGTTTGAAAACGTGAGGAATTTCAGTTGATATGTGGAAGATAATCTATAGTGTTGTTTAACATTACATTACGTCTTCTTTTTCCCTTTCTTTTTTTTCATCAAAACGACAATGTATCCACCAATACACTTCGTTTTATTTAAAACAAAACAGTGATGTTTGGTTGTCCTTAGCCCAAATAGGGCTCAAACACCTTTACGCTAATCCATACTTTACTATTTTGAAATCATGCTATCAACCCCTCTCAATTAAACCTAATTCTCGAGACTTTTTTCAATTTCATCCTTGAAGATTTTTTTATTGAACCCTCAGCTTCCAACGCTATTTCAACTCGATTCTTAGTTTTAAGATTCTTTAATTTTCCCTTTAAATAGCCTTCAAACTTTCAATTTCTTGCAATTTTATCCTTCATTTCACCTAATTAAGTTTAGAAAAATTAAATATAGTCATCTAAAATTCTAATCTTCTCAATTAAACCCAAATTAAGATTTCAAACTTAATTTTTCACCAATTAAGTTTCTAATAAAATTAATTTGACCCATTCAAAGTTCGATTAAGTCCTTGGACTTAATTAAATTTTTTATTTTGACCCAAATTAATTTTTAAACTTAATCAAACCTTTAATTAGGTATGTTGGCCTATTAAAACTCTAATTAAGCCCCCAAACTTAATTTTTATGCAGATTCTTTCAATAATCATTTAATTTGACCTTGAATTTGTATTGTCCTTCAGTCTTGGGCACAATAAGGTACAATTAAGAATTCAATTTTGTCCAAAATTCTAGTTTGGTTTCTCGATGCATTTGAAACCCTTCTTAACCTACTCTTTCGTTGTTACCAATCTTTTTTTTTCAATCTTTTTTTTTATTGTTTTTCATTTAAAAAAGATGGTAATTTTCGGGGAAACCCAAAATTTTGTTTTGATATGAAACACATAACCTGTTTTACACAAGCCTAAATGTCATGGTGTGAACTATAAGCATCAATGCTGCCACCATTGATTCCAGCTACGCAGATCTGACTTTAGCCACTCTTAAAGGTCGATTTTGATCCTCAACATGTTTGAACTTTTTTTTATGGTTTATCATTACTTTTTATGTGTATTGTGATAAGACCTTTTGGCTTAAAAAAATTTTAGTATGTTATTGAGTTTGATTATGGATTATTGTGCATGGTTAGGATATTTGAAGTATTGGGGTCTACGTCGTTATATGGCAACCTTAAAGGTATGATGTCATCAAGGATTTTTTTTAAGGTGGAATAAGGGTGGAATCAATATTTCATGATGGCAATAGAAGGATTCGGTTGCAATATGTCTATCCAAGACATAACGGTTTGATCTCAATGAGAAATCTATGAGTTGATGTTGTTTTGAATTGTTATTTTATGTGGGGATTTTTTTTGAATATTTTTTTTATCCCAGCATGAAATTATATTGTGTGAAAATTTTATATGTGTATGTTTATGTTGATGTGTGTATGTTTGTTATGAGTTTATGTTAACATGTAATAGATAAAATATCCTTACAGAAAGAGAGAGAGAGAGAGAGAGAGAGAGAGAGAGAGAGAGAGAGAGAGAGAGAGAGAGAGAGAGAGAGAGAAGAAGAAGAAGAAGAAGAAGAAGAAGAAGAAGGGTTTTTTTATTTGTTTTGTGTGTATATAAAAATCAATAAGGATGATGGCTAAAAAAACTACATCATTTGTGTTTTCATTAACTTTTCTTATTATCTATAAATCAACCCAAGATGGT
>Ga0325410_1005343_pt1 | contig 14190 bp, 8 predicted proteins | sample PopdelMetagenome_16_FD_206182 | JGI IMG/M metagenome (GOLD analysis project Ga0325410, IMG submission 206182) | Populus deltoides microbial communities from Bellville, Georgia, United States - Xylem-PdIQD-R3 | ecosystem: Host-associated > Plants > Phyllosphere > Stem > Wood/Secondary xylem... | reverse complement strand
GTTGGGCCTCCTTTTTTGATGAATAAATACAAGTTGGACAACCGACCCACAGCGTTTAAAATTATTTCACCTTTACCAGCTGGTTTGGCAAATGTCTCTCCCTCCCTCCCTCCCTCTCTCTCTCTCTATATATATATATATCCTTCGTGTGTGTGCTGCCACCAGCCCATGTATAATAGTGTAATAGTAGTGGATGCATATCTTTTCTTGTTGTTTGTCTCGTGTTCCTTCTCAGTCATGTCATGATAAAATGCTTTAGGTTCCATGTGGGAATAACAGGGTAAACTGATGTATTGTTGCCTTACAGGTTGCTGCTTTGAAGGAACACTTCTCATCATATGGTTATCTTTCTTCCGTGGAACTAGAAGATGAGCCTGGTGATTATGATGGTGATGGCAATGGTGATGGTTCAGATACAGTAAAAAGTTGTTCAGCTCGTGTGACTTTCGCAACTCGCCGATCTGCTGAGAGAGCATTCCTTAATGGTAAATGTTGGCAAGGCAAGAATTTGAAGTTTGAGTGGCTGATGTCTAGCACTTCTAGCGTTGGAGAAAATTCATCTGCTCCCAAGTGTCTTGTACATGCTGATGTCGAGCCTGTTAAAAAACTAGCTCGTTTGGATTCCCAGGAAGTTTCTGCATCAGGAAATGGAGAACCTGAAAACCCAGAGAGAAATAATGGTTCTGGCCCAACAGAGTTGGATAAAGCTTCGCAGTGCTGTCCAGCCTCAATTTCAGGTGAGGTAGAGTCACCAAAATGTGAGCCTAGTCCAAAGTCAATATCTCCTGAGAAAGAGTCGACAAAAACGGACCCTAGTCAAACTGAAATGTCAGAGAAAGAGACCCCCGAAGGCATTTCCTGTTTGACGATGGGTTGATCGACAGACTTGTACAGTGAGGTAAAATGCTAAATCTTTTGGACCCTAGTTTTCAGGAGTCTCCCTGACATTTTGATATCCCAATAGTGTTATTTCATGCATGGGACCTGTGAAAAAAAAAAAAACCCGAAAAAAGAAGGGAATTTTGAGATTTTTTATGCCACCTTGGATAGTGGTTGTCTAATCGTTAACTGGCAAATTATGTTGTCTTTTAGCATAGAATGCTTAGGACTAAGGGATTAAATCAAAACTTCTGTTTGGAATTAATTAAATGCTTACGCAAATGATATTGGGGATCACATTCCCATTCAGTTGGCATCTGTTGCTCTTGGAATTTTTTTTTGTGATTGTTTCTGAAATTGAGGACGGCACCGATTCTTTTGAGAAATTCATTTCTTCCTGTTTTCTACGGGAAAGGCACTTATTTTATTAGCCTTTTCTTTTCTTTTCTTTTCGAATGACTAGTAGAACTATAATATAAGACGCTCATACGAGCTCTTCAGTGCATTTAAACAGGCCAAAATTCAGTTTGGTCTTTTAATTATAAAATTGTTTACTTGCATTCTTAGTTAATCAAACTGGAAAAAACAAGTGGATATTCCTAATAGTAAAGTTGTATCAACAAATAATAGTCATAACAAGTTATTTGGCTCTTGATTTGTTATGTGTTAGAGATATTTTTTTCTATAAAAAAATATTGCATATACGGGTTTTTTTAATGCTTTTTGTAGTTAAAAGAATTCCAAGTTAAAATAAAAAATTTATGGATATATGTAATTAAATAAATGGAGAATTGTGTTAATAAATAAAAAGTCATAAACAATAACTTAAAATAAAACTTGAAAAAACAAGAGACAAATGTAGATAAACATATTTAATCTTGCAAGATAGAGTATTTACTTGGTTGTGTTTGCTAAATTTATTCATTAAAATAATTTTTTATTTAATCAAATGATAATAAAAATAAAAATACATATTAAATAGATTAAATAAAATAAAAGGAAAAAAAATACTATGCAAGACTGTACAGATTAAAAAAGTGCAATTATACAAAAAAAATAAAATTTAAGGATCAAATTGAAAAAAAATTAAACAATAGATCCATAATAAAATGTGAGAGTGAACAGTGTTGTGTATACACAGTAAAAACACCATGTCTTTTTAACTTTTAGTAATATTTCTTGTATTTCATCCAAATTTGAATACACCAACAAAATTATAATATAAATTTACTAATTGAAGTATTAAATAAAATTGTTAGTTTAAAAATAGAAAGTGTGAAACAAGGGTATCCTTAGGCTGGCTTTTATGTTTGTTAAGATTTAGAGACTGTTTGGTATTGTGATAGTTTCTGGTTTTTACTCAACTATAGAGAAAAAATTGTTTGGTTAGTCAAATAGTTTTTGGCTTTTGCACTATACTGACATATAATTGTGTTTTAAATCTTAGTTTTGTAAAAGCTAAAATAGTATGCTTTTCATTCAAGAAAACCTGCTTTTTATTTATTTTGCATACAAATATTCATCTTACAACAATTTCAACCAAACATATTTTTTTAAAACCTATTTTTTTAAAACCATAAATAAAAATGTTTTTCTTAAATCTATTTTTTTAAACTGCAACCACAAAAACTATTACAATACCAAACACATATTAAATCTACCATTTTAAAGGTTAGGTTAGTTATAAATCATATCTAATGGACTACAATGGTCAAACTTTCACCAACAACTCATGTCTAGTGATTACTAAAATGGTAGGAAAAAGGTTTTAAAAAGTCACATATAATACTCATATAAATAGTTTATACTCATCATTCTAAGACAAAAAATTAATGAGATATAGATGCAAATAACCCGCCTCTCTCTCTCTCTCTCTCTCTCTATATATATATATATATATATATATATATATATATATATATAATCACAACTTTAGATATACAAAATTATGAGATAATAGTTTAGCACTCAAGAAGATACATAATTGAATAAAGTGTAAAAAATGCCAAAGTTAAACATTTTTAATTCAATCTCAACATGCTATGCAAAATGCAAGGCTAAATTATCAATATATACTTGGAATACTCAGTCAAGTATAGAAAATAATCACAATGTTATTATCCAGGCCAAATAAATGATTTTGATAGAAAATTGGACTCATAATAACTAAACATGCTTTTTTTTTTTACCTATAAAGAATACAACTAACACCTAAAAACTAAATTTACAATCCGAATTGTAAAACTAAGATAACCATAGCTTCTAATATGTAACTCCAAACCATGAATGGTTAGATAACTTGGAAAAATCATATTATGAACATTAAAACCTCATATGATAAGTAAAATTTACCATGCAACAAAGAAATAAAAATTCAATTTCATAGTTGGTCCAAAGATCGGTAGTAGATAGCATTTAAAATTCCACACATATTTTCCTTGCTAACCCAAACTCAACTAACCTAATATCTTTGGGATGATTTGATGACACTTCTATTTTATGATCCCTTGGTTAGAAAAGACTAGTCCATGAATCATATGTACTATCATTACTAAAATAAGGGGACAAATCACCCACATTAAAAGTGTTTGAAATCTCTAAGTATGATTGACTCAATCTTGTATGCATTTTTACCAATCTACTTTATAACCTTAAATGGACGATCAAGATCTTATCAAACTTATATTATAAAAACATCTTCTGGAGAAGGTTAAACCCATGCTATGCTAGATCATGATGTTTGTTAGCTTGATATTTTTTATTTTGCATTTCAATCTTTTTTCGAAGTTGTTCATGCAACTTATTTATAATTGCTAACTCTTTCATCATCATGCCTATTGAAATTTTGACATGTAGGAAGAGGAACCAAATCCAAACAACACCCCCCGGTCCTTCATGTTTAGTCTTTATATCTCTAAAAGTGCAATTTCTTCTAATTTATCCTTTATTTTATTAACAAAGAGGAAGTAGAAAAATATATTATACAAATACAATTTCTTTACATATTAGTACGAGTTTAAGGAATTACATGCTTTTTTAAGAGACCAATTTCTCCGTTCTTTTTGCACATTTTCGATTGTTTAGAAGGGGCTGGAATTTGGTATTTAATGTGCAACAAACAACACTAAAAAACCAGTTTATTTTGTAGTAAAAACTTTGTCTACTTTGCCGTAAAAATGTTTGATCATGATATTGTTTTCTTGAATAAAAATGAAAAAGAAAAGAAAAGGATGAAATAGAGATTCACTTTTTTACATGTCAATTCTTGAATTGGTACTTGTCCTTTGAGACAACTTGATGAATTATAACGTGATGTGAAGGATGTCTTCCTTTTTCAGTATGGAAGACCTGTTCTCAAAGACATTTCTTCTATGTAAATTCTTTTAGTGCATAATTGTTCTGAATCCATGATTAGTCTATAAGAATGTGAAATAAAAAACAATATGATATGTTCTAACTGGCTTCAATGTTTTAAGTAATTTTGTTTGGATTTAAGTGTTTAAGTTATTTTTATGTTAATAAATATGAGATTGTGTGTTTATTCACTTTAGCATATTGCTTGTATAAATATACTTAGAGCTGAAAATGTTGATATGTGATACATGTGTGTTTCAAAATTGGATGCTCTCATTATAGAATGTGGTTTAATTGTGGAAATAAACTGTATAAACAAGAAGACTATAAAGGATAATGCTAATATGATGTATGATACTTCTAAAATTGAATTTTATGGATTGTAAAGTTGGGAAATTATGACCTACAAAATGGGTTGTAAATTCTATATTAATTTATTCTCATTGATCCTATTGTAATTATATAAAATGTCTTCTTAGCATGGTAGTACTTCAAATAGTAATCTTTTAATGACCCAATCATCTCAACCATTAATTTCTACGTTAGAAGGTATAAGAGGAAAAATAGATATGACATTGTGTTATTGTAGAGAAGCTCTTGAACTAAGTGTGGGATGTAAAAAAATAAAATTAGTATGCTTATTGTGGTAAAGTTTTTGCGAGTGATGTAATTAATTGATTCAAGAAACATCTAGATGAAACTAAAAGAGAAGTAGAACAATGCCACAAATGTCCTCTAAATGTTTGTCATTGAATACTTTTTAAACTTTAGGGGAATTTTGAGATGAAAAAAAGACCTAGAGAAATGGAAGCAGATTTCAATCCATATAATGCACGATAGATAGAGTATGAAGAGAGGATGGTTACACAATTAGAAGATGATGATATTTATAATAAGGATGATATTGCTAATACTGATGCTAATGATAAAAAAAAGATGCTACCACCAAACTCACCTGGCAAATCAACTTTATAAGCATTGTCATTGATCATCTCAAGGATCTGAAATGGCCCATCTCCTTATGGTTGTAGCTTTGATTTCCTATGGGCCGGAAATCTCTCCTTGTGCATACACACCCAAACCCAATCACCAGGCTGAAAGACAACATGTTTGTGCCCCTTATTGGTTTTGGTCACATACACACGATTCCTCTTTTCAATCTGTTGCTGCACACTCTAATGAAGTGTTTGCACCACCTGTGTTTTACGATTACCATCCAGACTAACCCTTTCATCAATTGGCAAAGGAATCAAATTCATTGGAGTTAAAGGGTTAAATCCATACACAATTTCAAATGGTGAAAATTTAGTAGTAGAGTGCACACTACGATTATATGCAAACTCTATAAATGACAAACAATCTTCCCAATTCTTTAAGTTCTTTTGAATGACAGCACGCAGAAGTTGTGTTAAGGTCCTATTAACTACTCTGGTTTGTCCATCTGTTTGGGGGTGACAAGTAGTTGAAAACAACAATTTTGTACCTAATTTTCCCCATAACACATTCCAAAAATAGCTAAGGAACTTAACATCTCTATCAGAAACAATGCTCACAGGGACCCCGTGAAGCCGTACTATCTCCCTAAAGAACAAATCAGCAATGTTAGTTGCATCATCAGTTTTATGACATGGAATGAAGTATGCCATCTTTGAAAACCTATCAACAACTACAAAGATGGAATCCCTACCCCGTTTTGACCTAGGTAAACCTAAGACGAAGTCCATTGAAATGTCTACCCATGGTTCTTTCGGTATAGGCAAAGGGGTATACAAGCCATGTGGTTGATTCCTAGACTTTGCTTTTCTACACGTTATGCATTTATCACATATGCGTTGCACATCTTTTTTCATTTTAGGCCAATAAAAATGCTTATGTAACACATCCAAAGTCTTAACAACACCAAAATGCCCCATCAACCCGCCTCCATGTGCTTCACGTACAAGTAATTCACGCATAGAACTTAATGGAACATACAAACGATTCTCTTTAAACAAATATCCATCAAGTCTATAGAACTTTCCAAAAGCCAAAGTTTCGCAAGCATTGTAAACATTAGCAAAATCACTATCATCCTAGTATAATTCTTTTATGTGTTCAAATCTTAGAAGTCTGGCATCCAAAGTAGATAAAAGAACATACCTGCACGAAAGTGAATCAGCCACAATGTTTTCTTTCCCTTGCTTATACTTGATCACATACGGAAATGTTTCAATAAATTCAACTCATTTGGCATGTCTCCTACTCAACTTACCTTGCCCTTTCAAGTGCTTCAATGATTCATGATCAGGAATGTATCACAAACTCCTTGGGCCACAGGTAATGTTGCCACGTCTCTAAAGTTCTTACCAAAGCATAGAGCTCCTTGTTATATGTAGGGTAATTCAAGGCTGTCCCATTAAGTTTTTCGCTAAAATATGCAATGGGCCTCCTATCATGCATTAACACAGCTCCTATACCAATACCTGACGTATCACATTCAACTTCAAAAGCTCTCGTAAAGTCTGGCAAAGCTAAAACAGGTGCCGAACAAAGTTTATCTTTCAACAAATTAAAAGCCTAATCCTGTTCATCATTCCATTTGAATCCAACAGACTTTTTCACAATTTCAATTAAAGGTGCAGCAATAGTACTAAAATCCTTCATAAACCTTCTATAAAAACTAGCAAGTCTATGAAAAATCCTTACCTTACTTACTGATTTTGGTGTAGGCCAATCCCGGATGGCCTTAACTTTCTCCTCATCCATCTCGATACCCTGGGCAGTTACAACATAGCCAAAAAATATAATTTTTTCCATGCAAAAGGTACACTTCTTAAGATTAGCATATAATTGCTCACTACGCAACACACTAAGCACATTACACAAATGATCAAAATGCTCATTTAAGTTCTTGCTATAGATCAAAATGTCATCGAAATACACAACAACAAACTTATCTATAAACGTACGTAATACATGATTCATTAAACGCATAAATGTGCTAGGTGCATTTGTAAGTCCAAACGGCATGACTAACCATTCATACAAACCATGCTTAGTCTTAAATGCAGTTTTCCATTCATCACCCTCTTTCATCCTAATTTGATGGTACCCACTTTTTAAGTTAATCTTAGAGAAAATACATGATCCATGTAACTCATCTAACATGTCATCAAGCCTAGGAATAGGATGTCGATACTTTACCGTTATGTTATTGACGGCACAACAATCGACAAACATCCTTCATGTACCATCCTTTTTAGGCACAAGTAGCACTGGCACAACACAAGGACTCATACTCTCATGAATGTACCCCTTCATCATCAACTCATCTACTTGCCTTTGAAGCTCCTTCATCTCCTCGGGGTTGCTTCTATAGGCTGGACGGTTAGGAATTGAAGCTCCGGGCACAAGATCAATTTGATGTTCAATCCCCTTTAATGGTGGTAATCCATTAGGGATGTCTACAGGGAATACATCATCAAACTCCTGCATCAAAGAAACAACCACACTAGGAATAGCAAGATCAAGATCATTAGTGTTAAAATAAGCCTCCTTATACACAAGTAAGATCATTGGCTTATTAATGAAAAATGCAGATCTAATTTGAGATCCTTTTGTATAAAAATTAGGTTGTTTCTTTAATTTTTCCACACTATTATCATCACACAAGCTTACTTTCTTCACTCGTTGGTTTTTACCTCCACTTTCAACCGGTTTAATTAATGATTTAGGTTTAGCCGAATCTGATGGTTTTCTCTCACCAATGTCCTCACTTGAATTTTCACTCTTCCCATCCTCACATTCCTTTTTTAATTTCATTTGATCATCATACACTTGTTTTGGAGAAAGAGGTACAAGAGTGATGGTTTTACCATCCTTTACAATAGTGAACCTATTTCCAAACCCATCATGAATCGCTTTTCGATTAAACTGCCATGGACGCCCTAAAAGTAAGTGACTAGCATGCATTGGGACTACATCACACAATATCTCATCAGAATACATAAGATATTGAAAATATAAAATTTAGTCTGGTTATATTTTACTTTAAATAATGATGTCGAGTTAGAAGAGTTCCAAATAAGAGATCAAAGTAGATTCTACAACTAAAGTTGAGTACATCTTTATGTTTAAGGGGATAAAAAAAGGTTATTTTGATCAAGAAATTCATCACTGAACTAGGTATAATTCGTATAATTGTTGATTTAGTAAACTTGTGTTGTGATAAAAATGGAGCAATTGCACAAGCAAAGAAACCAAGATCTCATCAATGATCTAAAAATGTATTTAGACAATTCCATTTGATTAGAGAATCATAAAAATGAAAGATGTAAAAATAGAGCAAGTACCCACTGAAAAGAATATTATAAATCCTCTTACTAAGTTATTGTCTCAGTAAAAACATTGTTATCAAGTAAAGTGATATGGTATTTGATGCATGGGTGATTGATTTTAGTGCAAATGAAAGATTGTTGGTGTATATACCTTGTAGCCAATTGGTTGGTTACAGGTAGAATTGACTTGTTCAAGTAAACATATTTAATTTTTAATAAAGGCTTATTTATCTTTAATATTCATCAAATATTTGATTAATAAATCTAAAGTGAAGATAAAGTCATTGAGATAAAAGTGTTCCGCAAAAGAAATTATAAAGTTGTTATAATTATGAGATTTTTATTATATCAAAACATTGTTCCTAAATGTTCTTAGTCAATGCTATATTAAGAGTGGACACTCATTAGAGTTGTTTTTTTGTAGGTGATTGTCAGATGACATGAATACTAATCTGACTCGCATGATAATTTCATATGGAGAGATCACATATGTCTATCAAAAGACTCACATAACAGTTGTGTAAGTGATCCTTAGGCTTGAGATTACTCAGTTATCTTACGTAGAAAATTTTATATTTTGATCTTGCTACTTGTTATCCTAATCAAATGTAATAAACAAGCAGATATTGGGTATATCATAAATTGTATGAAGGTATTTGAGTGATCCATAGAGGTTTCATCATCCTATATGAATTAAGGAAAATGTTCCTTATAATCTTAAATAGTATTGATTATTAATACTTATCCTGTGTGAATTATGAAAAATGTTCATTATAATCTTAAATACCATTGATTATAAATTCTTACGTAAGGTGGAATGAGATTTGAAAAGAATTTGAAATCTCATTTAAATAATCAATGACTATGATATTGAAAACAAACATAATTTGATAAAATAGACGCACTTCATATAATAATATCTAAGTTGGAACATTATTGATGAAAAAATAATGATTACACTAAGAAACTAGTCATTAAAATATTAAGTTAAATCACTTATGACTTTCTTAATATTTGGGGATCATGATAAGTTGCTAGACATTATATTTGATCTTCAAATATAAATCAATCAATTGTTGAATTGATAACAAATTAATTTGTTGAATTTATTTAATCCTATTTTATTTAAAATTATGATTTATATTTAGGCCAACTTATTAGGGAATTTAATGGGCTACACACATAAAAATCATTGCTCAAAAATTAAATTAGGATGATTAATCAAGTATGACTTGATTGTAAATAAGTTTTAGAAATTGAAGACTATAATGTAATTTATACAGGGAATTACAATTCTAGACTTAGAAAAATCAAGTAAGGACTTTATTGAATAAATTTCTAAAATTATCGTAAAATAATATACATGATATAATTCAGAGGGCAAATTGATATTCTGCTATTTATAGGGTTTTCAAGTTTTCCTATAAATAGAATGTTATGCCTCTTATTTTCTTGATAATACAGTAGTATATAATACATAACACCTGGAAAAAAAAAAGAGTTAGGATTCAAAGTCATAACAATCCCTCTATTTTAAAAGGGTTTAGGAGATTTCTCACTAGTGATTCATATGGAAGATCGTTAGAGGTCCGACACTTAATGACTTGTGGTTTGCCACAACTCAGCCTTGAAACAAATCTTCAAAGCTGAAAAGAACATTTGATCTTTAGGTAATCTTCGTATAAACTCTAAACAACTTTAGATATGTCTAACATAACCTTAGAACTTCTGGAAAAAAAAAATTAAATTTATCATAATCACTGTGTATATTTGTTTTCCAATATTCATCACCTCTAGTTTCAACATAAATTACTTAGTTTTAAGATAACTGTTTCTTATTCTATTTCCTCATACTATAGAGCTTAAATATGATCCTTGTAGAGAGATAATTCAACTATATTTTCTTGAGTTTATTAAACCTTGTTTAAAAGTTCACCTAAATAAGGTGATGTTGTTGGAATTATTAAAGGCATATTGAAATCTTTTATTTTTTTTGGTACCAAGAGAAGATTAATCAAGCTTTAAGGATAAATGATCGATTGATCTTTGACAATAATAATTTTTCAGCTTGGTTGTATTTTAAGTGCTTCAACAACTAAGAATCAAATACTAGGTTTATTCAAGTATAAATTCTATAGATATGATTATAATGCATGATAGGATTGTGTTTCAATCTCTCAAAAGAGAACTGATTTGATCAGTTGGAGACACCCAACATAAATAAAGAGAAGATTAGGTCCACAACTTGATCTTGGAGAGAATCCACTCTATTAAATGAATACGATCAGTGTGTATCAGTCTGGTAATATCAATGAAATAGACACAGATAACCCATCCTGAAACCCAAAATAAGTCTGCTTGAAACCCAACTTGAAACCTTTATATATGATATTTAGTTTTGATTGCAAGTTTGTATATATATTTTGCAGCTTATAAGCTAAACTTGTATCAACACTAATCTAATTTTGAACAAAAATACAGCTAGTGATAATTACCTAAAAAAACTGAGAGGTTGTTCGGCGTTAGGTGTACGCAGGAGCCAGCAGATCAAATGATGTTGGATCCCCCAAAGGGAAATTTACAAGCCAACAACTCTCATGCTATTATCTTTCATATTTCAACCAGGAAAGTTCAGTGTTAACATTAATGTATTCTCAGTTGTGTTAAAACACTGTCTTTCACTAGAAGGGACTGGCATGATTAGGACACGAAATTTCCTGTAAGAGGTATAAGGTTCAGATTGTAAAATTGGGAGCGGTGAGATGGTTAGAATTTGTAATGGAGAATCTCAACTGTCCAGCCGAAAGTCCACTGAGCCTCTCACCAGAGAGTAAAAAAGAAACTCGACAATAACTCCTTTTTCCTTGGCAATTCTCAAATTTAGTACTGTTATATCACTCAATACTGTCAAATCTCAAATTTACTGTTATATCATTCACTAAAACAGAAAATAATTCAATATCAGAATCTATTCAATGTCCAATTTACTCTTCCATAGGCACCATGCACTGCCTATGAGCAACACGTAATTAACTTTCGGCCATGAAATGTTAGTGTGTGGGATCAGTGTATTAAAGGTGAGATTAACTCAATCAGGCAAAATACCATTTAATGAATTCCTTTTTCTATATATGAACAAAACCCATCTTTGCTAAATATTCAAAGAGATGCCCACTGTGCAAAAAACTATTGTGGAACTTCAAGACTGGCACTTTCATAATTGTTAAAGCAAACCAGAGTCTGTATAATTATGGAAAGGTTTCTTTTTTGTAATGTGAGGCTTGATAACATGTTTAGTCCAAACCACCTCATGACAAGCCAAGTTAATTCACAACCTCCAAAGGTTTTTACAGCCAACAAAAGTGCTCGCAGTCAATAATTTCACATCAAATTTCCCAAGGTATATATTTTTTAGCTCTTGTACATGAAACTACGTGGATAAACAAATTCAACAATTTCTTTTTCTTTTTCTTATACATTGTTAGAGGTAATGTTACCCTTCTTAGTTTAATATGCTCTATAACCAATCAGTTGGATAAATATAGTATTATAATATTCATTTAAATGCATTTTTATTATTAATAAATGCTTAATTTATCTTTAATATTCCTTTAATATTAGATTAATTAATCTAATATTTAATTTATGAATCTAGAATAAAAATAATATTTATATGACAAATGTTTTGCAAAGAAAATTATAAAGTTGTTATAATTATGAGATTTTTATTACATTAAAGTATTGTTCTTAAAATGTTTTTGATTGATGCTCTCTTAAATACTGAATGTTTATTAGAACTGTAGAGATTGATACATATCATGTTCTTTCTTTTGTGAAAGGAAGCAGTTGTTCTCATAAGTTAAGGTAAAATAGTTACCTAGAACGAATATGTAGATTTTTTATCATAAAACATGTACACTAAACTGATCCGTATGAGAATTTTATAAAGAGAAATCACTTATGTCTATAGAAAGGCTCACGTGATGGTTGTGTAAGTGATTCTTAAACTTAAAATTAATAAATTATTTTATATAGAGAATGTTATTCTTTGATCTTATTACATATTATCTTAATCGAGATAATAAAGGGGTAGGCATTGGGTATATCATGAAATATATGAAGATACTTAAGTGATCAAGAGAGGATTCATTATCCTAAGTGAATTAGAGAAAATGTTTCATTTGTTCTCAAGTAGTATTGACTGAAAAATCCTTAGCCAAGATAAAATGAAATTTGTACAGAGTTTCAAATCTTATTCAAACGATCAATGACTATTATGTAGAGAACAAACATGATTTAACATAGCAAATATATTTCATGCTTTAATGTTAAATCGAAACATTATTGATAAAATGATATTAATTACACTGAGAAACTAGCCACTGAAAGATTAAATCAAGCCACTAATGACTTTTCTAATATTGAAGAGATCATGATACGTTGCTAAATGATGCACTTGATCTTTAAATATAAATTAATCAATTGTTTAATTGATAATAAATTAAATTGTTTAATTTATTTAATTCTATTTAATTATAATTATAATTTATATTTGGGCCAACATCTTAAGAATCTAATGGGTCACACACATTAAGAATTATTAATCAGAAATTAAACTATGATAACTTAATTAAGTATAGCTTGATTAAAATATATTTTAGAAATTAAGGACTAGAATATAATTAATACAAGGATTTGATTGAGTTAATTTCTAAAATTATCTTGAATCAATATATGAATATACTAAAGGGGTTGAATCAAAATTTTGTCAATTTATAGGGTTTTTTAAATTTCTCTATAAATAGTAAGTTGTGCTTCATATTTTTTTGTGATTGTCCATTAGACAAAAAAACTAAATAAGTCACAGAATAGAGAGTTATCACTTTATGCATAACAATCTCTCTCTCTTAAATATGGATTAAAATAATTTTTTATTTAAAAAAAATTACTTTTAACATCAGCACATCAAAATGATCTAAAAATACTAAAAAAAATTCAAATTTGAAGCAAAGAAAAAAAAAATTCAAAATTTTTCAAAAGCGTTTTTGAAACGCAAAAACAAACAGGGTCAAAATTTTGTCAATTTATAGGGTTTTTCAAATTTCTCTATAAATAATAAGTTATGCTTCTTATATTTTGGTGATTGTCCGTTAGACAAAAAAACTACGTAAGTCACAGAATAGAGAGCTAACACTCTAAACATAGCAATTTCTCTATCTTACATAGGGATTTAAGAGATTTCTTAATAGTGGTTCGTGTGGATTACTATTGGAGACTAGACAATTCAACGGCTTGCGATTTGTGACAATCCAACTTTTAAAAAATTATTCAAAGCCGAAAAAGATCAGATCTTTAGATAATAAATTCTTAAACAACTCTAGATCTGTTTAATAAGATCTTAAAAACTCTTAAATAATTTTATTTTATTGTTTCTTTCCGTGTTTGCTATTTAGAAACCCAGCAACTCTTTAGCTATATGGCATTGTCTATTCTGTCCAGGAAGTAATTTTTTTGGTTCTGGCAATACCCGTCTATGTCCTATATATTTGAACGCCGCCCCCATTTCATCATTCACATAAAGACTGGAAACTATTTTCACTGTCTTCTGTTTTCTTCAATTTTCCTGCGTAAACAAAGCCAT
>Ga0325410_1005341_pt1 | contig 14193 bp, 5 predicted proteins | sample PopdelMetagenome_16_FD_206182 | JGI IMG/M metagenome (GOLD analysis project Ga0325410, IMG submission 206182) | Populus deltoides microbial communities from Bellville, Georgia, United States - Xylem-PdIQD-R3 | ecosystem: Host-associated > Plants > Phyllosphere > Stem > Wood/Secondary xylem... | reverse complement strand
TTTTAAGTTTTTTTAAAAACCGAAGTTCAAAACATAAACAGAAAAAAAAAATGGTTAGCTTTGCTTTTCCATAATAAAAAAATTGAAAATAATTAAGTATTGTTCAGAAATAAAATAATATTTTATTTTTAAAAAAACAAATAGAATCATAAAACGAAAAATCAGAATTTAATGTCCAGATACAATATTTTTACTTTCGGAATTTTTTTTCACCGTTATCTAATTCGAATTACAATTTTTTTACATGGGTTTACGCTAAATTATTCTCTTAAAATTAATAAAAATCTCATATCAAGAGTTTTTTTTTCTAAAAATTATTATGAATGTTTAAGTTAGTTTGTATATATCTTAATTAATTTTACGGACTCTGAAATTAATAATTATGTAAAAATTTAATGGCTCTAAGATTTATAGAACTCAAACTGATAATTTTTTAAAAAATAAATTTAAGATTTGATGAATTAAATTACACCATTGAAATAATACAAGTTTTAATTTAAGGCGATTTGTTTTGGTAAAATATAAAAGTGAAAAATATCTCGGTTGAAAACGAAAAATGAAAGGGGAATCACTTTCCCTTTCACTCTCTGCTCCGACTCTTCTGCGAACTGCCGGAGTACTAAAAGTGAAAAATTAAAGATCCTGCAGAAAGCAAGCGATGCCGTTCTCGACACTTCCTCACGAAAAACGACATCTATCTTTCTTTGGTTTTATTTCAAGGTTTTTGTTTTGTTGTGTACTCTGCAGTCTGTACAATTACTAACCAAAGGGCATACCTTGAAGACAGCGCTTACATTCACCGAAAATGACCGTGAATTATAGGTAAATTTGAATAAATTATTTTCATTAAAAACATTATTTTTTTTAAAAAAAAATGTTTCTAGAAATTAACCCTATCATTTTATAATCAATTTTAATCAAGTTAATTGAATCATTAAAAAACTAGTTTAATTAACTAGCTTTACCAAGTTAATATATTTTTTATTCAATTTAAATTTGATATGGATTCAACTCTAGAATCATACTTGTTTTTGCTAGGCATCACATAGACAGGTATACTCTATATGTATATTTCTTGTAATTATGATTTTAAAGAAGTGAGTTTAAGAAAAAAAAAACATTTTTAGTTGTGATTTTAAAAGGATAAGTTTTAAAAACATGTATTTGATTAAAATTATTGTAAAATTAATTTTTATATGTAAAATAAATAAATAAAATATTTTAACTTTTACAAAATTAAAATCTAAAAAGAAATAATGTGCAGGAATTAGTGCGGACAAACAAAAGCTGTGAGAATAATTTTTCCATCAAAACAAAAGCCAGCAGTCTCCAAGTCCCAAATTTCCTAGATCTACCTAACTATGAGGAGGTTGTGGGTGTGTTTAATATTATAAAATCGATTATTTTTTAAAGTGTTTTTTTATTGAAAATATATTAAAATAATATATATAATTTTTAAAATTTATTTTTGATATTAGCACATCAAAACAATATAAAACTAAAAAAACAAAAAAAATATTAATTTGAAACAAAAATATTTACAAAAGCACAAACGCATAGCCAAGCAGAGTAATAACCATGGCTTAAAAAGATTATTTTTTTTTTGTAAAATTAATAAAAGAACATCATTTCAAAAAAATTTGGTGAAATAATACAGCTTGATCATATCTTACTTTAAAAAACAGACTTTTGATAAATATTGTTAATAAAAAATGCAACATTGTCAAATATAGCGTTTTTGAAACATGACAACTCAAGATGTCGCACTTTAGAAGTGCAATATCAATTAAAATTTAAACTTTTCAGATTGAAAAACAACAACATATATACATTGTCTCTTTCTCTCTTAAAATACAATGGACACCTTTAATTTTCCTCTAAAAAGCCCTACCAAACACTTAGATTTTCCATTAAAGCAACAAAAAAAATTAAACCTATCATGGCCTCTTAGCATCCTTTTATGTTTTTGTGTTAAAAATTTATCGACACCTTTATTGCCACCGCCTTTGGTATTATCGCCACCCTAACTCTTTTTTATAGTTCAACGAGCAAGGTAGACATACTATGTTATTTATGAATTTATGTTTGATTTGGTTGAGATAAAATAATTGTTTAGGTTAAGTTTATGGTTCATGATGAATTTTAGAATTTGTTGAAAAATGTTAAATTAAAGAATATCATCAATTAGGGTTGATTTTATATAATTGAATACGACAACAAGTTAAATTAATCATGAATTAGTTATTTGAGTTAATTATGTATTGCGTTTAATGGATGAGCATGAATGTGGTACTTGCGTGACGAATTACACGTTCCATTAAATTACTGATAAGTTGAAGAATTTAATATTTTTTTGAATTATATTAATTTTTTATGCATTTAAGTTTGATTTAATATAATTTAGCATGGGAAATTCAATCAAATTTTGTTCCATGAATTTTGTTTAAATTCATTAAATGTTGTACAATTATTGTTAATTAAATATTGTGATTCAAAATCGCGATAAAATTATAATTGATATCGTGATTTACAATTATAATATTATTAAAATATAACATTTTCTAAACTATAATATTTTAAAACCATACTATTTCATCAATTTTTTTTTATCTAATATTAACTCACCGTTTATTTATTTATATTTTGTGTGCTAATTATCTGACTTATCCGATTTAAAATCAATTCCCGCCTTTGCCATCGGAGTTAATGAAAAGTAAGACTGAAGACAAAGAAATTTGCAAATTTAACATCTGCACAATCATCGCCTTTTTTACACGTTTTTCAAAAGCCACCTAAAGAAAAGGAGTGGAAATGCGTCGGTGGCTGGGGTCACGTCACAAAGTCTGTGGTCAGAGAGCCCATTCAAATATTCAACGTGCAAATCAGAATATTCCCTCGCAGTAGACGTTTACTTGGGGTTTGTATGGAAGAGAGTGCAGCAGGGCGCCAGGGTAACGTGTGGCAAGCCCATTGAGAGTGGAAGCACCAAATATGGGCTTCCGCTCAAGCGGCAAATGGCCCATATTAAATTCTTATAGCCCCTTGAAAGATGTTTTAACCATACAAATACCCATCATGACTTGAAGGCTGGACCGTCCAGCAAACCCAGGTAGCCTTGCGCAATCCTCCGTGTTAATGCATTGTTTGTTTGCTTGGAAAGTATTTTTTTTTGAAAAGTGAATTTTAGAAAAATAAATTATTTTCTGATGTTTAGTAGTGTAATGAAAAATAAGTTGGAAAACACTTTCCAGTGTTAGGTTATGTCATGGAAAATTAGCGGTAAAATAACTTATTAATATTTTATTTTTCTCAAGTTTATTAAAATAATAAGAAACAAATCTTACAAATTAAAAATTTGAATAATAATTAAATTAAAAAAAATATAATTTCATAAATTATCTCAAATAAAATAAATAATAATCAAAATAATAGAGATCAAATCTAAAAAATAAAACAATCAAAAGAATGAAGACCAAATTTGATACATTAAAAATTTCAATAAAAAAATGATAAGAAAAAAGCAAATAATAATTATAAAAATGAGGACCAAAGTTAATATAAAAAATAAATTTTAAGAGATGAAATTGAAAAATAAATATTCAAAACAAAATATATATAGCAATCAAAAGTTTGAGTACTAAATTTGATATAATCAGTAAATAATATGACATTTCTAAATTTTTCACAACTTCCGGAAAGTGTTTTCCTCCCTGATTTTTCAGGAAAACACTTTCCTGGAAACCAAGTCAAATTTTTCTTTGACTGGAAAATATTTTTCATTGATCAACTTTTCTAATGGCAAATAAACACATGAAAGTTTGGAAAGTGGTTTTCCGGAAAGTGAATTCCGAAAAACAAACATAGCCTAAAGAGTATTCATGGCATTCTGTATGTAACTAAAATATTAAGCTAAAATGTCAATGTTATAGTTGTGTTTGTTCCTTATACATTTGTTAAGAAAAATACTTAATGATAAAAAAATATTATTTGTGTTATAATTATTTTTATTATAATTAAAAGTTCGGCGCGTTCATGCCCACCCGAAGTTGGGTTTGAGGCATCCACACCAACCCCAAGGTGAGCGTAGAGGCATTCACGCCCAACCCTGCAGTGGGCGAGCAGACATCCACGTCCAACCCCAGGGTGGGCTTGGACGTGTCCACGCCCAACCTTAAGGTGGGCGAGCAGGCATCCATGCTCAAACCCAATTTTATTTTTATTTTATATTTTATTAAATGAAAATCATTCAAAAATCATTTAAACAAAATATTAATTTAATATTTTTATGTAAAAAATAATTTGAAAAGTAATTTATAATAATAAAACAAACACTCACTAGCTTTTATAAAATCGAAATTTAAACGTGTATGGTCGTCCAATGCAAAAAGTACAAGCTACGTGGATATATATATATATATATATATATAAAATAAAAGCTGATGGAACTAAATCTTGTTAGAATGAAGCAAACAAACACTGGTACAAAGCTTAAACGTCAAAAACTATATATGGAGGGATACCCCAGGATCCTGGAGGACGGAAAATCCATCAAAAACTCCTTGGCATGTATTATTACTAGTTACTACGGAAAAAATACCTACAGTCATGCAAGATCTCGCCTTTCTTGCCAACTATTCGGCATTGCCAGTTGAACTTTACAGTTCACCAACACCATGTTCATTCCATATGGGCTTTTGATTTTATATATCTTAAGGGAAGGTGGTTCCAGTGTTTTGACTGTTTCTGATATCATGAACTTCTGGGATAGGCTGTGCGAGACTTTAGCAGTAAGGTTTGTAATCTTGTTGATCTATAATTCACTGATTTGTGTATTTCGGTGCATGCTTTGCTGCTCTGCCGTATGAGCAGTTTTTGTGAACGTGGTACAAATTGTTTAAAATAAAATTTATTTTTATAATTTTATATTGTTTTAATGTAAAAAATAATTTTTTAAAATAAAACATTTTATTTTTATATATTTCTAAGTAAAAAAACATTATTGCTACCAAAATTTCAAATACAACAAGAAATGAAAAAAAAAAAACTAATATTATATGGTTTTTTTTTTTCATTCGGTATAAAATGTTTTTAATTCCCGTGGAGAGCGGTTTGCATGACTAGTAGAATTTAAAGAGTGTTCATGGCATTATGCATATAACTAAAATATTAAGCTAAAATGTCAATGTTATAGTTGTGTTTGTTCCTTATACATTTGTTAAGAAAAATATTTAATGATAAAAAAATATTATTTGTATTATAATTATTTTTAATATAATTAATAATTTGGACGCGTCTATGTTTACGTTCAAATTCCAAGATTAGCTTGGAAGCGTCCATGTCCAACCCCAAATTAAGCGAGCAGGTGTCTACACCAAACCCCAATGTGGGCGTGGACGCATCCACCATCAAACCCAATTAGGGTTAGCGTGGATGCCTCTCATCAATTTTGGGTTTGAGTGTGAACACGTTTATACCCAACTTGTATTTGGGCTTGAGCATAAAAGTAAAAAGAAAAATGTTAGTGTGAAAAATAATATTCTCGAAATATTTGACTGATTACACGAGGATGAGTTTTACTAACCCTCTAAACAATTTATGAAAGAAACATAAAAAAAATTTAAATAACAGATCACATATCAGTCGAAAGATGAATAGAATCAGAAGTATATAAGCGTGTTTTAGGAGTATACTACGAGTAGTTTTTTAAAATATTTTTTATTTTTTTTTAAATTTATTTTTTATATTAACATATCAAAATAATTTAAAAATATTTAATTTAAAATAAAAAATAAAAAAATTTAAATTCATTATAATTGTTTCGTTTAACCTATTTGGTTTTCCGTTTTCTATCTCCATCCCTATCTGTTTCTACAGTATCATGACCGGCGAAGCCTTACCTATTTCGGCAGCCTTTCTCCGCTCACCGGATCCGTACCTGTCCAGTTAGATTTCTTTGGGCTACACACACACAGACGTTATAAACCATGTTTTCATGGGGTGACGTAAAAAAGTTCTGCTGGAAGTATAGGTTTGTGTCGTGTTTTCTTTTCCTGATCTTACATGAACCATGTTTTCTTTAACCCAATTATGTCTTTAAGAGATCTGTCTACGAGGCAAGAAAATAAGCAAAAAGATGTCACTGTTAGTATTGTTTTGAGAAAGATCTCATATATTTGGAGGACCCATGTTCATGTTTTTTTGGTTTGAATTGTTGTATTTGAGTTTGAGATTTTATTACAAGAGAACTAAAGGAGAAAAGGATGTGTTTTCATGGCTGTCTGCTGTGTTTTTGTGATGAGGGATAGATCAAAGGAAGACAACCCCAAGAATAGATCAAGACTTAGCAGATTTTTAGGCTTAGATTTATTTATTTATTTATTTATTTATCGAGTCTCTTTTCCTCTTCTGGGTAGTGTTTAGTTCTGCGTTTTATTTTCCTACATTCCAATTATTTACCTGTTTCAGAGAAATCAATAATTGCATAACATTGAAAATTGTTTTTTTTTCCCTATAGTCTATTAGGTCATCTTTTTTCTTTATCTTTTGTATTATAGGTGGGAGATTTCGTTGGATACTTAACCACAAACCAATAAAGTGACTTACAGTTTGAGTTTGTTTTTTTCCTCACCACTTGTTGCCCTGAGACAAGTGTTTGAGGTTCTTACAACCTTGAGATTTGGATTGATTTGAATCCAGAAATATTACCAGAAAAAGGTTATTGTACATCTGTATTCCGTAGTAATTTAGAATATCTTTAAGGATTCACTTTTTATACAGTTAATAGTCTGAGAATTGCTATGGTAATTGCTGTTGGATTGTAAGGATGGCATTTTAATACCTGTGCCTCCTCGAGAAAAGGATTGATTCTTCTTTGCTTTGATTCTTCTTTATTTCTCGTAGCCTTATGAGAATTACTGTTTCACTTTTGTTGGGTTAAGAACAGCCATTGGTTGCCCAAGTGTTTGCTCAATTTTGTCCAAAATTTGTCTGTTTTGTATTTGATGATGCAAAACATCCATTGTTAATGTTGAAAACAATTCCATCACCTAGGAATTAAATTTGAGATGCAAGTTTTCTTAGGCACATTGCTATCTCGACACAACAGAAATAGCTAAATGTATTCCCTCTTGCTCATGATACCTATGTCAGCCGAAACTTTGCAATGCTCAAATCTCCGTGTCCGTGGAATTCTTTTTTTAATCTATCAAATTCAAATCAATAATGACTAAGATCTGATTTGATTTGTTTTCATTCTTAAATTAGTCACTGGACTAAGGTATTTGGTTGGTAACCTTAAGGTTTTGGAATTAACATCTAATTTTTAGATCTGTTTTTTTTTTCTTACAAATTCTTCTAGTTTTCCACTATTCACAAAAAGTGGTGCTTCTAATCTACTAGTTGGTGTGTTAGAAATTTGAAGCACATGACTTTTAGGTTTGTGTTTAAGTTATATGATTATTTACCATTTCTCTTTAAGAATTTTCATATGTTTATTGTTTTCTATATTTCTAATTTTTAAAGAAAACAATAGCTGCATAATATATTAGAAACTTGTTCTGGTTCTTTCATTAATGGTCCTTGCACACTATTATAATGCTATATATGCATGTCACGAAACTAATTATAAAGAACCTAATATTATGGGATGATTAAGTCAGGAGTAAGAGTTTTAATAGTTATCTTGTAGGGAAGAGAGAGCTAAATTGTTATGGAGAAGCCCAATTAGATTGGGCTCAAAAGCTTGTGCCTCTAGTACATTAAGTTGCAAGTTCCTAAGTGTTATTGCATTGGGTTCAGTAGCAAAGAAATTACATGCTAATTAGTAGATGTGATGACTTTAAACTAATACATGTTTCAACCTAGGTTATTCCCCACTTGCATCTTACCTGCATTCAAAATAAATTTTTAAGGCCAACTAGGTTTTTCATGGATGTTAATACTGTATTATTTCTATGGATACCCCCAGTCCCTTCAAATTAATAGGCAACTACACAATTATACAATCCATAAGCTATCACTTTTCATTTATGGGTTCAACTAAGAATTAACACGTATCCATTATTTGATTCAAATAAAATAATAGGCAAACAACATCCATGGTTGGTTAATAGAATTTGTTGTCTCAACTACCTTGATGACAACTCCCAATTGATTAGTACAAGCAAAAAACTAAGCACTTATGTTAATTCAACCTCATGTATTTGATTATTAGTCACATGCTACTATACATAAGCAATGTACTGAAAGAAGTTTGGCTAATATGACATCATTTTGCTAAAAATTAAATCAAATGCTACCTGACATCTAGACTTGCTTAGGAAGGTGATTGCTCTTGCATAACCTTATATGGATTGACTTGGAGTTATGGTACGACTATGTTGAAGTTGATTCTTTTTTTTTTTTCTGTTACAATTGTTTTTTTAATGTTTATTTGGCATAGATAGATAACTTACCTATCATTTCTTTTTTCTAAAAGCTTTTTTTTTCGTTGGCGTTCTCAGCCTTTATCTTTCTGCCCTCAATCACCTTGCTGCAATCATGTTGCCGTTGAGCAATAAGTGAGGCCTTGATGTTGACATGACTGCATTTAAAACATGATTTATTTGACACCATTTCAAACCTTGGTTGGTTTTCAAGCATCTGATACAATTACAATTTACTATTACGAAAATTAAATATTACTTTCAATTTAATATTCCATTTTCTGACAGAAGCCACTCAACATTAAATTGAAAGTACTATTCAGGAAATGAAATATTACTTTCAATTTAGTATTTCATTTTCATAATAATAAATTCTAATTGTGTTAGATGCTTGAAAACCAACCAATGTTTGAAATGATGATAAATAAATCATGTTTTAAATACGATCACGTGAGCATTAAAGCCTCACTTGTTGCACAACGGTAACATGATTGCAACAATGTGATTGAGGATAGAAAGATAAAGGCTGAGAACGCTAAAACAAAAAAAGGCTTTTAGGAAGAAAAAATGACAGGTAAGTTATCTATTCCTAATAAACATTAAAAAAACAATAGTAAAATTAAAAATAGAATCAATTTCAACATTGTCGTACCACAACTCAAAGCCAATCCATATGAGGCTATGCAAGAGCAATCACTTCCCTAAATAAGTCTAAATATCGGGTAACATTTGATTTAAATTTTAGCAAAATGATATTATATTTTTCAAATTTCGGTACATTGTTTATGTATGGTATGATAGCATATGGCTAATAATCAAATGCATAAAGTTGAATTGACCTAAATGTCTAGTTTTTTTGGTTCTTGTAATGATCAATTGAGAGTTGTTATCAAAGCAACTGAGACAACAAATTTTATTAACCAACAATGAATGTTGTTTTCTTGTTATTTTATTTGAACCAAATAATAGATGCATTTTAATTCCTAGTTGAGTCTCGTAAATTAAAAATGACAGCTTCTGGTTTGTATAATTGTGTAGTTGACTATTATTTTGAAGTGATTGGGGGGTATCCAGAGGAATAACACAGTATTAACATCACCCGATTGTCCTTAAAAACTTACTTTTAATGTAGGTAAGATGCAAGTGATGAATAACATGCATGTATTAGTTTAAAGTCATAACATCTACTTATTAGCATGAAGTTTCTTTGCTACTGCACCTAATACAAGAAAACTTGAGAACTTGCAACTTAATGTGCTAGAGGTACAAGCTTTTGAGCCCAATCTAATCTCCATAACAATTTAGCTCTATCATCATAACTATTAGAACTCCTACTCCTGACATAATCATCCCATAATATTAGGTTCTGTATGATTAGTTTCCTGACATACATATATAACATAATAATAGTGTACAAGGACCATTGGTGGAAGAACCAGAACTAATTTCTAATATATTAGACAATTATTGTTTTCTTTAGAAATATAGAAAACAATATACATATGAAAATTCTTAAAGAGAAATGATAAATGATTATGGAAATTTGAATATAAACCTAAAGTCATTTAACCCTGCTTTACTAGGGGCACCATTTATGCTTCAAATTTCTGATACACTAGCGGGTAGAATCACTACTTTTTATTCATAGTAAAAACCAGAGGAATTTATAAAAAAAAACCAGATCTAAAAATTGGATATTAATTTCAAAACCTTAAGATTACCAACAAAATATCTTAGCTTAATGAATAATTTAAGGATGAAAACAAATCAAAATTAAATTTCAGTCATTGTTGGTTTGAATTTGATAGATTAAAAAAAGTATTTCACGGGCAACGTAGAGCGTGTTTCACTACTTTGTGGAAAGAATAAGATAGCCAAAAATATTATACAAACACATTCCATACAATTTCCTAGATTCTGGCAACATGAATTGCTTCACAGTTCACACACAGTGAATCTCTGGTACTCAAAATGGACAGGCAATATAATGAATGCAGAGAAGGATTATAGAATGGAATTGAGGTGTTAACCATGTTCAATGCCTATCCTGCACATGTATAGTCCTTGACCTCTGGTTGCCTAAAGGACATATTAGAGCATCGATTACAATTTAGTGAACTTGTTCATTTAGCTTCTAGGGAAATTTTACTGACAAAAATCTCACAGCCATTCCTGATCAGCTCCTTTAAGATAATATATCCAGCACAAAACAAACCTCGCAAGGACGATGAACAAAACAGTTAATGAAAATCTCAAATGAAACCAGAGACTTTGCCAGTCCGACTTATCTCAACATTTCTTAACAAGCCAGGGAACATTATTCTTAGTCCTTCTTCCACCTTTAGATAATGCACTTTCCCACTGTCAGTCTAAGACAATCCAAACCCTGATTTCAGAAGCATTTGCATTTACATAATGAGAACAAGACCAACTGAAATTGGTAACATTTTCCAAACTATAATGACAGATATCAACCTATGAAACAGATACAAACATGAACACATAGAACCTAATAGAGATGAGATGGTTGAATTTGTTTTCTCCCAGTAGAGTTGGGTTTTGCCACTCACCAGGACTCAGCACTACCCAATAGTTTTGAGCGCTGCCTAACAAAGTCCGATAATATTAAGTCTTGCTATTAACAAGACCCAATAAAGTTGGGTTGTTGCGAGACTCACGACACTTAATAAATTCTATATATTCTTTATATTTTTTTAACATTTTTTAAAAAATTGTTATTGATTTAACTAGTAAATATGCCTTTTGATAACAATAATACAGTGAAATACGTCCATTATGTGAAAAGGTAAGAAATCTCTTAGTGATGTATTAATCTAAAATCTAAAAATCGCTGCTTCCCACAAATTTTCGAATCACATACTACTATAGTAATGTGGGATACAACTTAAATCTCGAATTCCGTAAATATACGAGTTGATTTGTGTCTTGAATTATTTTTTTAAAAAATACCACCTAAAAAGGTATCATTTTAAATGTTTTTTTTTTATAAAAAATTAAAATGATATCATTTTAATAAATAAAAAAGGATATAAGATGAAACCTGATGATCGTTGTCTTATTAAATGAGGAAGCCAGGATCAAATATGCTAGTATACATTAAAATGGTGTGGAGTGGCGTGGTTTTGAAACACTGAGCGACTGCAAATACAGATACCGCTGGCGCTGGGTTTCAGTTTATCCCTTTCAACCCCAACAGGCAACCTTCACAGATTTGGCTGATTTCTGAAAGATCTAGAAAGAAGAAAAAAAATGTTGAAGTTCCTCTCAAAGGTAAAAATTGAATTCAACGCACTAGACCCACGCGTAGCCTCATGTATGGAGTTCTTAGCTCAATGCAATGCCCGCAAGGCCAAAGAATCCAACCCTGCTTGCCAGCTTCTTGTCAAGCGCCGCACCGACGATTTCCCACCACAGATCACTGTTACTTTCGTCAACGGCGTCGAGGAAGCTTTCGATGCCACTTCTACTCCTGCACAGGCCATTAGGACCATGATTTTGGAAAAGGGTCAGCTTCTTGAGACCGAGCAAATGTTTCGTGAGGCTGGAGAGAAGTGGCCTGTTATTATCCCTGAAGAAGAGCTCCACCAGTTTGCTCCCGGTACTAAGGTTAGTGCTTGCTTGTTGTATTTGTTTTTGGTTTTTTGATTAGGTGGTTTTTTGTTTTTTTGCTCTCGTTTGGACATTTTGTCGAACAGGTGGTGTGTTTTGCTGTTACTCCATGGTAGGACTTGACATCTTGACATTCATTGTGATTTTCATTTGGGTAGCCGGAAGTATCACAGTTATTCTGTAGTTTATCATAACTTATTTTGTAAGTGGAAAGAATCACTGATGATGGCTCAAATTGTTGAGGAACCAAAAGTATCACTCTTAATTTTGGGTCACTGGTTGAATTGGAAGAAGGGAGTGATGGACCTGTGATACATGATATGTAGACGATCGTATTAAGGATTTTTCAGGATAAGAAGGCACATTGTGAATCACAAATGCGTGTTCGAAAAGATAACAGGTACTGGCCTTTTGCGTCTTTTGTGTGAGCGTGGATACATCTAGATGATGAGGATTGTGACATTTAACAGTGTCCAAAAATTCTCATTGAATTTTGTGTTTCATCTTCTGCTGCTGCTATAAGGTTAAACGTGGCACATGCTAGAGTCTTTTGTGGGAAGATTTAACTATTCACCCAATCTGTGGCTTCTTTGGAGTTTTTGACAACGCTGCTACTGAATTAATGTCTCCTTCTATCTGTGTGTGTGCTAACAGCCTGGTGTGTGTGTTTCTCCAAATTCCTTATCTGGCATGAGTTGTTAAGAGTGACGAATGTATTAGCTTGGCCGTAGATGGTGAGTTTGCCTCAAGTGATTTCACGAGCTCTCTTAGAGAGCCTGCTTTAAAGGTTCTGTGCTTTTTAGGTGCTGACAAGTTCTGTCTTGGTTGGGGTGCGTGTTTTTACTATATTAAGTCAGTTCAGTTATGGGGTTTTTGACTGATTGGGTGTTTGCCAATCATCCTCACTGGTATTCTTTAATTCTTTTAATATTATTAATAAAACTGCTTAATTCATAAGATTATAAAACAAAGAAAGAAAAGGAAAAGGAAAAGGAAAAGGAGCGGAGCCAGCCCACTTAATTGGCCAAGTTTAATTGCATTACAAAAGAGGCTCCAATAACTCTTGCTTTCATTCAAGTTAAGCAGTCAATTAGTGGTGTGAATTGCCTTCTAATCATCCAGTTTGAATCTTGTTGTGCCTTGATTGCTCATGATTCTTTATGAGAAAGGGTTGCTTAGCAAGAAAAAGACGAGGCAGGAGGTTGTGAAATGATAGAAATAGGAGTTGGTGCTTAAGGGCGTCGTTCACAAAGCTATGCCTTTTCTTACTGACCACTTGTTCCGTTCCCCTTACACTTGGTAATAAGGTGACAATGAGATTGCATCTTCTTTCTGCACTCCTTTCTCCTAGTTTTCCATGATCTATGCTTTCTTTTGCATATTTACATGTTACCACCTCCCTCTATTTTACATTTTTATAATTCTCTGTTTTTTTTCCTCACAGCCAAGGAAGGCAGAAGAGAAGAAGCAATAATTGTATGTTGTCTGTTCTACTTGCTGCATGGGAAACTCTGGATGGCCATAAGCTCTGCCGGAGCAAAGACAACTTAATTTTTTGCGAGTTGTACCCCCTTTGTAGGCCATTATTTGAACCATGCTAGTGCTGCTAGCAACATAAGTTTTAATTCTCCATGGAAGTGTTTCGTATGTCTTGATTTTGAAACAATATTGCTTCTTTGTTGATGCGTACTTGTGCTTTGATACTGTTGCTGGATAAAATGCAGCCTGCTGTACTTTATTATCTGTGCTTGCAGACTCGCTGTATATTTTTCTTCATTATCAATGCTTTAGTGTCACACCCGAGCCATCTCCCATGATAATATCATGATGCCTCCTTATGTAGCCAGTCGAGTTCTTGGTCAGTGAGCATGCGATAACTGGGTTCAATCCATGCACAATCCGAAAAAGTTGTGGTACCATAATAATCTTCTCTGCCATGATTGTTGCAAGAAGTGTGAAATTTACCTGCCGAAAGATCATAGAATGCACAAGTGCCATCCTTCTTGTTGAACCTTGGAAAATAAATTCTGTTTTCCAACCCAGGAACTTGCAGGTCTGTTGTCTTTGTCAGCCCTGATCCGATTCGGCTCAAAAAAAGCACGCGATCACCCAAGTCTTTTGTTTCCTTCCAAACCATACT
>Ga0325410_1005340_pt1 | contig 14194 bp, 8 predicted proteins | sample PopdelMetagenome_16_FD_206182 | JGI IMG/M metagenome (GOLD analysis project Ga0325410, IMG submission 206182) | Populus deltoides microbial communities from Bellville, Georgia, United States - Xylem-PdIQD-R3 | ecosystem: Host-associated > Plants > Phyllosphere > Stem > Wood/Secondary xylem... | reverse complement strand
TTACATCAATAAAAACTGTTGTCAAAATCTGAGCACCCAAACCTTTAAAGAAAAGAAAGTTGAGAGAACTTCCTTCCAGCAGAACCAAGTCTTTGAAATGCTTATAACAAAATCATTGCTTCAGTAACCTTTGGATCCAAATGAAAGACTAGCTAGCAACCTTTTAATTTTTGCGTCAAAAGTAATCAGAGCCTCCCTCCCTTTTCTTGTTTCTCTGGATTGTTAGTTAAGAAGAAGGGGAGGATCAGCTGAGAGAGTTGGGGGACACATGCCTGGTAGAAAGGAGGGTTCAGGAAGTTAATACAGTTAACAGTTGGCTAGTTATCAGCAACGAGACTATCCTGAGACCTTGCACTACTGTGCTTGTTTGAAATCAAGCGGCAGATGAAAGAATTAATCCACCATTTAGAAATGACCATGAACAAAATTTGAAGAGAAACTTTGAGATGGTTTTGAAGAGGAAGATGGATTTCAAGGGAAGATGGTTTCTGTTTAAGAATCTTAAATCTACTCGGAAAATATGACACATCCCAAACAATTTTGTGAAGAGGCCCTCTGGAATCTTAGTCAAATAAAAAATTATGTTTATTATCTTAAAATTGATAAGAGTTAATTTGTCTCATCTCGTTTATGTTTACTATTTATAAATAATATGTATAGGATTTTTTATGAATAGTACTTTTCACATGTATTTTTTCACATTTTTTTAGATATTTTATATATTTTTTTAAGGCTATATATTCTCATATTTTAAGAGAGAAAATAAAGTTATTTATCTAAACAATATTACACTTAACACCTCTTCATTATATAAAGAACATACTCAATGAGGCAAAGAACACATTGATCTCTTCTTTACACAAAAAAAATTAAATATTTCATTATCTTGATTTTTTACATGTTTGTCACTTGATTAAACAAACTCAAGTATTAACTTAAGCTAGCATCAGAGTGTATCTCATTCCATGAGAGATTTGTTTTACAAGATCAACTCAGGTCTAAAACTCATCAGTCAAGAAAAATCTTTATTCTGTGAAGTTTTTTCATGATTTCATTAGTGGCACCACTTATAGGAACTTGAATAAAAAGTCAATCTATTTCCTTTTAACTTCTACAAAAAAAAAAAAATCATAGCTAATAAGACTTTAGTACATAAAAGATTAATTAATCTCCCCACGGAAACTTCAATTCCCATAGGTATCCAACTTCTCTTCCAATATGTAGAATTACTCAACAACAATGTTATATCCATATAGGAATAACTTCTTTCTTTGTAGTATAACCAATAAAAAATTTTGGCCATAATATTAGGTGCACAAAGATAACTCTGAAGAAATTGGACAAAACAATATACCAAGTATGCATCATACTCCAACTATCCAAATAAGTCAACAATTCCCAACAAATCAAAGACACAAACATGATTATTTCCATTAATCTTTTTCTAAGTCTCAATGTTTTCATTCACATGCTCCTTATCACAAAAAAAACCTAGGCACGACATGTAAGAGATTACACCAACCTCAATTCCTACATACCATTCCCACTAAGTGGAAAAGTCTACACTTTGTTATAGAATATTATAGACTCATCTCACTAAGGATTGTGTAACTGCTAAAACCATCGTAGACATCTATAATGACCTTAAAAACCCAAAGAATCACACATAAAATTTTAGAAGCATTCTCAAGCTAGTGACAAAAGATGTCATGTACAAGATTTTCTCTATAATTTTCAATAGACCTTCTACAACTTCATCAATATGCTAGTTAATTTAATAGGTTCAAAACTCATCAATCAGGGAAAGTCTATTATTTTTATATGAAGTTTTTCAACGATTTGATCACCACGCTAGTTAATTTAACAAAAAAAGAAAAGAAAATAAACATATATGCCCCATGTTTGCTATCAAATTAATATATATATATATATATATATATATATATATATATATATATATATATATATAAAATCGTAGAGATAGATTGGAGTTTGGGGATAAAGTAGAATTAAGGTTGAATGCTATGTTTATTAATCTGTTCGCAAGCTAATTCACAGAGGATTGGAAGGTGGAAATCTATAGGTTATTTCCCTGAATCCAATTTAACTTTTTCATTCGAACATGATAATAGATCGGTTTCCTAGATCTCTGCAAGAGTCATCATAAAATCTAACGATTTTTTCTGTTAACTTCTTTCTTCAACTACTGTCATTGGATGAAAATTAACATGCAAAAAAGATATAAAAAATTTAAATGCTATTAATTAATAGAAATCAACTTCAATGTAAGGGTTTTGAAAAACGAGGTCTGCCCTATATTTATATTGAGAATGCACCTAGTCTATAGTTTATACAGGAAATTGCTAGGCTAGCAGTATAGGAAGTTTGGTTACAAGATGATCACTCAAATAATATAGGAATTTTTTCTCTTCTTTATTTGGTAGGAATATATAGTATAGGATATTTGCCTAGCTACAAGCTTACAAAAGTATTTTCTTTTGTTAAGAATGTTAATGTACATCAAATTTGACTGCAACTACATATTTAAGTATTTATCACTTCTATTTTTCAGAACATTTTAATACAAAAAGAACTTGTAAATTAAAGAAAGCAATGATATGAAATTATTTCAGGTTTTAAGGTTAACTTCTACAAAAAAGCTCCAAGCTTATTATCATCAAACATCAACAAAGTAGAGAAAGCTATAGGACAATTCTGTAATCCAAAAGTTATACCAATGTTCATAAAGTTTATATTATAAACATGTAGTTATGGTTAACTTGCAAATAACACATAAAATATATAGAGATTCTAGCGTGAATATTAAGTATATATCCAAAATAGTATAAGAGATTGAAAAACAATCATAGTATGCATACTAATTATATAATGAATTAACTAAAGAAGACCAAAATAAAGCATTTACTTGTTGAAATACTTTAAAAATAATCAAGCTTTGTTTTTGTAAATGATTAAAACTTTATTGTTCCTCGTTTGGTTCAAAGAATGTTTGCAATAAGACTTTCAAGATTCCAAGAGCAACATCTTATTTAAATGCATTTTTAAATAAGGTCTATAAACAAAAAATTATATAAATCAAATATCTTTAAATAAAACTGAATCTAAGCTCTAAATTTGAAGGAAAACCAATACTTAAAACAAAGCTAAAAAGGGAGAAAACTTGAAAATCTAAGGTGAGGAAGAGTTAAAATTATGGAAAAAATAGTACAGAAAACTCTTCTTACAACCCTTTTTTTATAATAGATTTTTTAACCAAAACTAATAAGAATTAATTATGGTAGATACTAAAATAAATTTCCTCTATTATTGGCTTTGGTTACTCGTCATAATACCAAAACTAATCTTGGTTGTTTTTGGTTGTAAAGAGCTAAAAAAATATTCAAGTTACTGAAGAGTCAGTTCTGAAAAAAAATAAAGAAATTGATTAGACATACTTGGATTAGATAAGACAATTGACCAGACTCAAGTATAAAACTAAGTTGGTAAAAAAAAATTATAGCTCAAAGTTTTATTTTACAATACACCTAGGCTAAGGTCCTACTTGAGTCGCATGCATGTGAGAGTTTAGTTTCAAATTTCACTGTGCTTTAGGTCTTCTCCCCTTCAAAAACTTAAATGCCTTTTGAGCTTAAATGTAACCATTAACCATGTTTTCAACAAAATCTTCAACGTTCGAAGTCGAAGAATAGAAGAAAAAAAGCAAGGAGAAGAAGGAGGAGGAAAATGATGTTTTGTTGGTGATTGAAAAGGATTTGAAGCAAAGAGATATTGATATTGCTAATGTGTCTCTCTTTTTAACCCTTTCAAGAGTTATGGGATAAGTTATGAAGAAAGGATAACATATTCAAACGATGTTGTGCTCATGGCAAGTTGAATAAGAGATTAAGGAGGAGATGCCAGACCATGATTTTATCTCACTGGAGTTGCCTCAAGAAGTCATAGAAAAAATTGCTTCTATAAAAGGGAAAGATGTGGAGTTAGTGGTGGAGAAATAATTAAATCAAATTGATATAAAAGATAGTGACAGTCTTTGTTGATCACACATAGACAAGACATATATAGAAATTTCTTGAAAGATAAAGAAAAAAGTGTTCTTAGACATGGTAATTGTTTGAAAGTAAAGATTCTTTAACCCTCCATGAATATAGTTAGTGATGAAGTCGAGAAAAATCTTCACACAAACAATGAGTTTTTCATAGGCTATGATTTTAAGCCAAGATGCGAGCTTGATTATGAGCTTTATATTTGGATTCAAGTGTTTTTGAGAAATTAGTCATTCGTGGAAGGAGAAATTCTTTTATACTTAAGTTAATAAATGTAGAAGAGAAAGGAAAAAAAATAAAAACATGAGAGAAATATTAAATCTGAGAAAATTATGATTTATAAGAACTTATCTTGTTTATCTGATAACTCAAGATATTTTTAATAATTTTTGTTATGTTAACTCATCTTGAAAGATGAAGAGTCGCACGATAATTGATTAGCGAAAATATTAGTGTATATCTTTTATTGTAGTACCTTTCATTTTATTGGTGGATAAATGGATGATTATCAATTATATAGTGGTTAGAAAAAAAAATTGTTTGAGAAAAGAGATACCTAACTTATATTTTGAATGTGGTGCGTATTTCACTGTAGACTATTGCCTAGAAAAAAAATATACTTCAAAAAATATATATTAGTTAATCATGAAAAATAGTGTATATACAGTGAAACGTGATATTAGGATTCCTCAAAAATAAAAATAAAAAACACATTGAGACATGCATGGAAGCAAGGAATTTTGTGTTGTACCAGACCGGGACCAAAAGCTGAGACACCGGGAGAGAAACGAGGTGCTGTCCCCACTTGGGTTGTCAACCCAAGCGAGGTGGCTCCGGCCAGTATCATGGTGGCAGTGGTCAGGTGGAAAGGAAGATTCAGCATATTCTGCTAGTCATCTTGAAGATATTGATTAACAACCAAGTCTCACACCCATGATGGGTTCCTTTTTCTTCTTTAATTTATTCTGAGATCTTTGTTTTTTTTTTTTTCCTTTTGATGTTTAAAGTAATCAATATACAGCAATTGTGAAAATCGGATTATGGAGCAAAGTATTCTGATTAACAATTTTAATTCATCATAGAATGGATTAGCCTTTAACTATAATAAGAGAACTGTGAGGAGAACAGCGGGCAAGCCTATAAATTTTATTAAGCTCAGAGCATGTCAAAAAAAAAAAAATACATTTTTTCTTTTGGCAAAAAAAAAATTACAAATTACAAATTCTGTATGACTGTAAGATCCCCGGGCATGGGATAGGGTTAGAGCTCCTTGTGGAGAAACAATGGCTGATGTGTTTGTATCCTAATTCATGAACTTCCGGCAATTCGGAGCTTTACATAAACAGGGAACTTTGAATTCATCGGGCTCATCAGGATCGAACAAGTAATCGTACCTGCCATATGCAACTAAATTTAGTGAGCGATTGAACAGTTGAAAATTTATGAACTCTGACTGACAGGCAAGATGCATACGTTAGCTCGTCGCCAGCAGGTACATTTGTCTTTGCAATAAGGACTATACGACTTTCATTATCGCCCACACTCATGATCCTTGCATAGCAATTTGGCATACACTGGAACACAGGAAAATAGAATATACATCATGATAAGGAGAAAAGTAACACTACACTTCCAGCATAGAAGAGATAAAACATGTTAGAATTGAAAAATTGTAAATGCAGAAACGAAAGTTCAACTTGGATGCGACTCACAGAATGGTTTATTAAGCGCGCTATGTTTCCTTTATCCGTGGCATCTACCACTACCTCTTCGCTGATCTTGAAAAGCTGCGAAAGAAAATTAGACCACAGTTTACCTCAAAAAACGATGAAGGCAGAGGAACAAAGGGGAAAAAAAGGAACAAAAGCGAGGAAGGTGGGGCAAGCATGTTCAGCTTATAAAACTGCTTTGAATTTATTGGGAACCAGTATGATCGTAAGCAGAGGTTAGGGTGGTTACTACCACATAGTTTGCATCATCTTTTACTTAATACAAAGAGTAAAAGAAGAAGATAACTTACATAGCAGTCTTTGCCTTCTAATCGATAGCGCACCTCCCTCAGATCCGCAATACTGCCTCTCACTTGCTCACCCCGATACTCAAGAACCTGGAGACAATCATGTATCAGTGATGGATTGTATTTCAGTTTTGGTGATTACACGCACATGGAATTCACATCTGAAAATCACATTTCAAGGTTTTCTCATTCATGAAAAAATCATATATACCATTTCTCCTTCTTGAATGTTTCTTCGTGCAAAGAGGCCCCATCCATGTATTCCAGATCTCCCAAAGCAAACTCGGTCATTTTCAGTTCTCTGTGATCATGTGTACATCCAAGAGATACTTAGAAGGCAATCTAGAAAGTAATATTATTAACAGAAAGATGGAGACCTACCTGTAAGTGGTAAAGCCTTTCCCTGAAAGAAGAAAAACTTTTCGGCTCCTCTACTACCTGTCGAAGAATAAAACCAAGCACATTACCACTTCCTTTGTTTCTCTTAGTTTCCATGTCAAAAAAGTTGAGAAGATAAAAAAAAAATATGATATAATACTGAAAGGTAGGAAAAAGAAACTTTACTCTGAATGCATTCAAACTCTGTATCTCTAAGAAAGGATGATGACAAGGTCTTGTCAATCGATGGTAAATAGCTTCTTCTTCTGTTCGCTGGAAAATAAAATAAATAAATAAATAAATAAGGGGAGGATAGACTTGATCTGAAGAGCTAGGAACTTCTATTGTGGTTGGATTTGGAAAATTCACAAGAAAAGGTTTTGTGAAGTACATGTATCATATGTATACTAGGTATATCAATTCTGTTGCTATGCAAGGGAAAATTGTAGCAAGTTAAAATGGCCGTGTAATATGGACAGTCAAATAAACCAGTGAATGAACAGCCCACGGCTAGTAAGACTACAGCTTAATTCACATTTTCGTTTGATTATCTAAACTCTATAGTCTAAACCAGCTATTGATGATAATAGCAAATTTCAGATCCATATAAAATGCCCACAGTTTAGGGAATATAATATGCTAACCTGCAACTCCTAAGTATACCTGTTCATAGAGCCCCAACATTTATTTCAAGCACAAATTTGATATTGATCAATTCAACCAAGTAACAAAACCAAAATATGTTTCCATAATTACATCCATCGTTTATTCATTCTTTTTAACAGCAACAGAGCACTTTGTTAGCCATAAATACATGATGAATACATGATGAATTTGGCTCCATAACTTCCTGAATTTTTTTTCAAGGCAACAAATCTAGCCAATTTTCTCTTGCTCAACTGGTCGGTCTTGTGATTTTTTTCATGTCATAGATCTTGTTTGTGCTTTGTTCCTTGTATGATCCCCTTCATAAGAAGTTTACCACCATGTCTACTTCTTAAAAGTAGGGGTAAAAGAGCATGAAATGGAGCCTCCCAGTTCACAGGATTGGATTAATCAATTATCAGCCCCGCAAGCAACTCTTAGAATTTCTAGACAATCCCCCCCAACCCCCAACCCCGCCACCCCCCCAATAAAGTACCCAGAATATGCTATGACCAACTACAATATCATGTTCAGTTGACCTAACCCTCTTGTGTTTTATAAATGCATCGCAATCCCTGTGAAAAAAGTATGAAAGAAAAAAAGAAGATATATCCACACACACAAGAAGAGATAAGCAGGGAAACAATTGTTTAGGTACCTTCTTGTTGCTGTTCACTCTTTTGAAGACCCGACACCTCGCAGCAGAGTGTGGCTCAGACTTAGTAGCTTCTTCCATTGACTCCTCTTCAAGTTTTATTCTATTAGATGAAATTAGCCTTGTACCAGCCTTTTTCTTATTTTGAACAAGGCTTTTGGCAGAAAACACTCCTGCAGGAGTCTGTATGATCAAAACCGTGTCCGGATTTGGAGCCCTGCATCATGAAAGAAAACAATAAATTATTATAATATAGCTATAAATGATGTATATGTTTCTTGACAAATGTGAAGGTCACCAGAGGCTTTAATGTGCAAATTAACTCTAAACATCGAAGTATAGGAAGAGGAATGCTATTGGTTTAATCATAAAATATAAGGACTCTGTACCTGTGACATGCACAATATGAAATCATTCTTGTTGTCTGTCTCCCATTTTTCTCCAAGCAGTGCAACTGCGATTTAGAAGGAAGATAATTTAATAAGAAAGAGAGGATAATTGAGAGAAAGAGAGAGAGAGAGAGAATCCGATCCATGCCAATTGAAAGCTCAATAACTTGAACTTGTGAAAGAATTTTGCCAGGTGAAAAATGGTATGCATGCATTTTGCATGACTGGTAAAACAGGTGCATACAGCAAGTATTCCAACCCAAACCATTTAGGAGCAAGAGCAACTCACCTCCATGCGATATCCTGCCCTCGAAGCACACATTGCATGGTAATAAGTGGAACACTTGCAACATTGAGTACACGAACCATGAATTTGTTGACAAATAACACAAATCTGGAGTTCCAAAAAAAGCACAATCAGAATTCATCAGCTATGTTTACAGATGCACCAAAGAGCTCACAAATCATAATTCATTGGCATATAGTCATTGATTAAAATCAGTAAGCAGAAAATTAAAGCAGGTTCAAAGCTCAATACAACAGCAAAAAATGCAAAAAAATTAAATGTAAAACAACCAACTTCCAACTTATTCGCCACATGGTTCATGAGTAAAGTAGGATGATGCTTTAAAACCACCAGTCCTCACATGATGCTAATTGAACTTCTACAGATTCCCGGGTTAAGTATGAGATGCATAAGATTTTACAAGTTAAACTAGAGCAGCTCCAATGCAGTTTTTATGAGAATGAATATTCTACCTTTACAAAAGAATTTGAAGGGATGCTTAAAATTCCAAGAGCAGGTTCCATCTTTTCATCACTTGCAAATGAGACTTCGGGTTGAAACCAAGCACATGTAACATGAACCCATAATGACTCAACATCAGTTGGCTTTAGAGCACCACCTACAAAAAATTGGGAAAATAGATATAAGCTCAATGAAAAAAAAATCACAGCCTACATGAAAAGCAACTAAAGAAATTCTCATATGAGTGTAATAAACCTATTAGTACATAGCAAAACGTTTTTGGACAAATAACAGAGAGAAACTCGTTATAAACCACTTTATGCAGAAGCAATCTATTTGTAACTGGCTCAAACCCAAGATGGAAAAAGAGAGATTCACTGCGGGATGACCAAAAAACAAACCTTTAACAGGACAAAGGCAACACTCCCTCCTAACATCTGGTGTTTCACATGCTTTGCAAACCCAAGAAGTAAAATCCTGCACGTTTCGTGCTCCATAACATTCTTGATGAACAGCTATCTGACATCTGACAGATGGGTAGAATAACAAGTGATACTAAACATTACTATGAAATCTCCAGCCAACAAAAAAATTCCTTGCTCTAATTAGCAGATATATAAGCAGGACATTGTTATCCTCTCTTTTGGGGTCATTTATTCAGCAGACTGCATCAAATTGTAGCTGAAAGCAGATGATTGCGACAAGAATGAACTCTAATGACTTCATAATATTTAAATTATTCTCCATAAAGTTCTTTTCTTGTTAAGATAGCTTTGTTGCTTTAGACGTCAGTGGAGATTTCTCCAAGTGTCAGAAACATGTCTAAAATACAGTTCAAAATTGGCTGAAGTGTCTTTAGCACCAAACATTTCCACTAGCACATAGTATTATGTGCACAGTAATTAGAATCCCTATTAAAACAGTCACAATACCTGTTGCAGATAATAATCTTGTTGTAGTCCCAATCTTCTACCCATCTACAAACTGCACAACGTTCTGTTGTCCACTTTGTAAAAACAGGATCGTATCTCACTGTCATGACAATGGTAATAAAAAGCTCATTGAACAGAGCGAGAAATTCAGACAGTGTAGCTCAAGATAACATACTGATCAGGTTGTATCTATGCTAGAAAAGAAACATGCCTTGTAAGAAAGCAAGCAGCTTCTGCTTCCGCTCTTTAATGGAAGGTCGTTTTTGAGGTTTAGTAGATGAGGCATGCGCATGGTACTCTGCTAACTGCATCATCTGCAAAGTCCAAGAGCAACTCTAATGTTCGAATTGAAAATGATTGTAAGAAACTAAGTTTCATGATCTTTCTTTCTAAAAGCAAGTAATATACTTTTAGAGGTACAGCACCATGTAACCATCAAGAGACACAAACTTGTAAAAGAAAAAAGAAATATTCACCGGATACGGATAGATGCTCAGAAGATTTTGTACAAACCCAAACTTGTAAAAGAAATAACAAGTATCCACAGGATAAGGAAAGAGGCTCTAAAGATTTGGTACAGAACCAAACTTGTAAAAGAAATAAGTATCCTCAAGATAAGAAAAGAAGCTCAAAAGATTTGGAACAAACCCATTGCTCTAGCAGTAGCATGGAATCTTTCACCCTAATACTGATCCTCCAATTCTTAATTTTGGAACCTGTGTGCTGTTCCCATTCACTAAGGGCTTGCTTTTCTGAACCACAGAACCCACATTTGCAAACAACCCTAAAAGAAGAGAGACAAAATCTGTAAATAAACTTGACAAAAACACAGGAACCAAGGAAAAGGGAATTTCCCAGAAAGTGCAAGTGCTCAATATTCATGCACTTGTGAAGCTGTATTCCTTCTTACATGTGTAGACTTGGGAAATATGTGCCTTCCATTCCTGAGCAGATAACAGTAACCTTATTAGGCAGCGCTGGTTGACCCTTAATTTTGTTTGATCTGTGCCAAAGGCTCTAAGATATTAGATATAAACCCTTCAAATAAATTGTGAATAGAAAATTCAAAACCTTTTGTTTCTTAATAAAAAAACAACATCAAAAGGAACCTACTTGCATTTCAGCTGCGATTTTTCTGAATCTGACAATTCAAAATTAAATTTTGCTTTGCAAGTAGGGCAGTAGTAATCAATGCCCCCCAGATCCTTCATGCAAGAAAATTGACAAGGAAAGTCAGAAACTTCCATCTATGTTCTCATTATGCAGGTAGAAAAGAAAGTACAAGTACGGAAAGACCTTAAAACGATTGCTGGAAATCCTGTCACACTCTGCATGGATCCAAACTTTACAACCATCACAACGTGCCTGATTCAGAGAGAACAAGAAGACCAATTTGATAAGAAATAAACATTAGTTATGAGCAGAAAAAAATCACAACTCTAATATAAGTTGTAGGTTGACTCACCCAGCTCCCACTGTCTGAATGATTCCAAACCTTCTTGCATATGCCACAAAAATGTTTTGATTTTGTTAGCTGCAATACCAATTATGCAGATGTAAAAATTACAAATAGCCAACACACATATGAGTTAGACTATAGAGACAGGAGTTATTGCATAAAACACTGAAGAAAATACAGGTGATACCAACCCTAGCACATTTTTTACATAAGAACTGGCCACCAGGGTTTGAACACTTCATTTTCTTTGCAGTTTTTAAAGAAAGGCTCGTGCCACAACCTTCACAGGGTCCCTTGTCTTTATTCTTCCAAATCATGTCCTGCATCAGAGAATCCCAATTTTATGAGATTCAGAAAATGGAAGGACAAACTAGCGCTTCCTATTTTCTTCTTTGTTTTTATAAAAATAGAAACCTTCATTTGAATCAAAACCTGAAGAAAACTGAGGAAAGCTAAAATTAATGTGAAAACATATAGTTCGGTATCTCAGGTTCCATCACAGGAAAGAACCAGTGTAAAGAAAAGTAACAGCTGTTTCAAATGATAAGCTTCCTCGCTAAACTCCCAATCAAGGAGTTGTACAAATCAAAAAAATTTGAGCACGTTTTGGTTTATTTTGTAAAATGGTAATCACAAAATCTTTCCAAGAAAAGTGGAGGGCAAGAAATGTACAATTATACTGCATTTTGGTATCTGCTCTTCTCAGTGCAAAAGAGACTCAGAATGTAGGGCTTTAGGAATGGTATTCCAAGTTCCCTAACTTGCCAAACTGTTTTCATGTTTCTAAAACTCCAAGAACTAAAAGGGAAATTACAGTTCAGAAAACAGAACAGCTCTGCTGCTGAAAGCTGGGAGTGGGGACACCATCCAGATTCCAGATCAACACTCCCCTAAAATCCTTCCAGAGGTGGGGACACCATCCAGATTCCAGATCAACACTCCCCTAAAATCCTTCCAGAGGCGATAACACTAGAATGGCCCCCTAATCATTACGAGCAATCAAATCAAGCAAGCCTACACTCATGTGATAAAACATCCAAATTCTGATGCAAGCCTACTTTTGACGGCCACAATATTGAGAGATCTGGCCCCCATATCTGTATAATTCATACATTTTCTGAGCCTGCTAACTTGGTAAATCTCAAGGTATTGATTGTACCAGGTGCCAGGGATCAAAATTCCATTTACACCTAGGAGTTTAAGACTTTGAAGCCTAAGCACAGGACTAGAAAGAAAGAAAATAACAGACAAGGGAGTTTCAAAGAAAAGAACTTAAGAACTACACCATGAAACTTGCCTGGTTTGGAGAATGAAAGTCCTGATCCTGGTTTGAGCCAGTAGCCTCCTGAAGGCACCTATACACAGATTCATCATAAATCGGATTCCCAGCTGCTGTGTTCATATCTTGTATCAACTTCTCGGTGAACCCCTGTTCAGCCAGAAATGCCTCCTCAAACGCCATCTGGAAATCACCATTGAAGTCATCCAATTCAGACTGTTCCTGGAACCTAAGCCAAGAAAAAAAATTCACTTAAACAGAAAACTCAAATCCCAAGTTACCAACCTATTCGACAACAAAAACAATGACAAGTAACACACCTGTCAAGAAAATCCATAAACGGAAAGATCATCCCTCTCTGAACCCAAGCATAATCCTGGTCATGATCATTCAACTTACCATAATTAGCAATCACATCCATCCAAAAGATAAAAACACAAGAGGTCCATATATCCAAAGTAACCTCTCTTTACATAGCAAGTAATTCATAAATTTAAAATCCACACATACCCTTTGATTCCCATCATTTCCAGAGCAACCAAAAAACATCACACAAGCTGCATCAGCAATACAAGACCTCAAAACCAACTCGGGTGCTTGTGTCATTGGATCAATAACAATAGCTGGCCAAAATGGATATTTGTTTCCCGACTTCGCCCACACTATATCCCCCGAATAAAAATCCTCCGGCCCAAACAACTCATCTTCTTTCCTCTCCCCACTACTTGAATTCAAAACCCCACCACACTCAGTATCATCCACCACCAGATTCTCATGCACCGAAGTAAGCGTGCTACGTGAACAACTCGAATAATACTTCTTCATATCAAAACCACCCTTAAACTTCACTTCATCATCCTCTTTCTCCTCCTCTTCCTCACACGTATCCACATGCTTGCCAGCACAATGCCTGCTTTGTTTCTTCACTTTACTAACATTTCTGCCCATTCTACGCAATCCGAAACCCATTTTCACTTTCACTTTAACCTTTCTACTACTATTACTATTAAATTGAATATCATAATCAACATCGTCATCATCGTCATCAACAACATCTTCGTCATTATCATTATCATTATCATTATCACCAAAGCTATAATCATGCAAATTAGTCTTACTTTCTTTTCTCCAGATTTCAATAACTGAATCATTAAACCTCGAAGGCAATACCTGAACTCTCCCTCTCGATGTCCGCACTAGCGGTGGTCGCGAAACCTCCACCGTCCGATTAATATTACAATTACCATTGTCATTCACCGCTCTCCTCTTCGTTGAATCTCGGGCATTGGATTCAGGTGGCGAGCATGATACCTCCGTACACCAAGAAGCAGCAGCAGCGAATCCATTCAACGACTTCAAACTCACCGGAATCACACCGGCGGCGACCTCGCGGAGCAGATTGAGAGGATAATAACCACTACTTCCGTGGTGGCTGTTGCTCTTTAGCTTGCGTTTCTTCCTCCGAGATAAAGGTGAGTTGTCGTCTTCTTCACAAGCTGAGTTGTCGCCGAGTTTGTTACACCGTTTTAAACTCAGCATTTGAGATTTCAAGTTCCGCTTAATTATCATCGTCGAATCAAAACCAAAACCAAAATTGATTTCAATTAAGCACCGGAAACCCTAATTTC
>Ga0325410_1005338_pt1 | contig 14196 bp, 8 predicted proteins | sample PopdelMetagenome_16_FD_206182 | JGI IMG/M metagenome (GOLD analysis project Ga0325410, IMG submission 206182) | Populus deltoides microbial communities from Bellville, Georgia, United States - Xylem-PdIQD-R3 | ecosystem: Host-associated > Plants > Phyllosphere > Stem > Wood/Secondary xylem... | reverse complement strand
TGGAATTTATTCACAGATGGATCGAAGCCGTGTCTTAAACTTTTATAAGCAAAGAAATGTGAAACAAAACAGGCTTGGATCTAGAAATGTTCTGAAGGGGGGCGAAAGCAATGGATTTTGACCAATCTATATGATTTGTTCTCTCAGAAACGGCTTATCCCCATACCCGGAGGAGGAGGAGCTTGGTTTCTTCGTACTTTGCTCTCAAGCAGTCTCCAAAAGGCCGCATTTATTCTGACACCAGGGGCTTGTTATACGATCTCCCATGGCAAATGCCATCTCCACAAGTAAATTGTCAAATCTGAAGAAAAGCCACTGATTGTATATCTCCTGGAGCATGTGGAGATTTTTTTATGCCTTTCTGAATCGCATGCTTAAATGCTGCTCCAAAGCCAAGCCAAATGTTACAGCTGGATTGTTACAGCTGGATTGTTGTTACAAGAAGGTGGCGTGGGGCACTTGTGTGAGCCGTTATAGTCAGTTAGAAGTTAGTTAACCATGGAAATAAACGTGTAAAGCATGGGAAGTGTAGTATAAATAGACAATGGAGTTTACGTATACAGCACGCAAAAATTAATACGAACTTCTATTCCTCTGTTCTCATTCTCTGTTTCTCTCTTTCTTATTCTTGTTAAGCTGAGCTTAACAATTGGTATCAGAGCTTGCAACAAGCTGCGAACCGCATTCAACAATGGTGGAAGGTAACAAATTCAAGATAGTAGATGAACATTGCAAAAGGTTAGACAACCAGCTGCAGACTTATCATCTAGAATGGCAGGAATCCATGGCAGAAAACAAGGAGCAAGGGGCCAAGATTGAACAATTGGTCATACAAATGGAACTACTATCCTCACAGTTTCAACAATTTGTAGCTGCCCAAACAGCAAGGACAGAGATGGCGGGAGGTCATTCCAAAGGTATCCTAGCAACACCAGGAAGGGACAGGAGCATAGAAGTGGATGCATCTACTGAAAAAATAACCCCAGGACTTAGAACTCAGAGTCGAGGTGAGCAGATGACAGGGCAAGAGTTTCATAAGTCAGGTTTCCACATACCATTGCCAAGGATAGAGCTATCAACCTTCAGAGGAGAGGATCCTCGAGGATGGCTGCGAAAATGCAAGAAATACTTCAGGATACACTCGATACCTGCACATCAATGGATAGAGGTGGTCTCGTATTACTTGGAAGGCAAGGCAGATGTGTGGTTTGAGGGCTTGGTACGAGGTAGTGATTCACATATAGAATGGGAAGAGTTTTCTCAGGATCTTTGCAGGAGGTTTGGAAGCAAGGATGACATTGTTGAAGAATTCAACAAACTAATCCAAGACGGGAACATGAATGATTATATAGAAAGGTTGAGGAGCTGAGATCACTGATGGGGGCTCTCAACCCACTGTTGCCAGAAGCTTACTATGTCTCCAGTTTTATTAGTGGATTGAAAGATGAGATCAAACCGATGCTCAAGATTTTGAAACCTGCAAGGGTGTTGGTGGCATTTGAACAAGCCAAATGGCAGGAGGAGGCTAACAATGCCTTAACCAAGAAGACTCAATCACTGCAACGAAGCAATCCTCCATTTCACAGTGGAAGAATACCAGGCAATGTTCCCTCCAAATATTTTGGTCCATCCAGGACTGAAGGAGTGAAACCACTTTCAGATAGTGTCTATGAACAACGAAAGAAATTGGGACAGTGTTTTAAATGTGGGGATAAATACATGCCTGGGCATAGATGCAATTCCAAAGGTTTACACATGATAGAAGGCGTGGAAGGAGGAGAGGATGAGGAAATAAGAGAGTTCGAAGACAATATGCAGGGGACTGATCAGATAGACGAATATGGTCTGTCATTAAACGCATTAGCAGACAATGACACTTACAATACTATCAGGATTAAAGGAGACTGTCAAGGACAGAACCTTATCATCCTCATCGATAGTGGGAGCACACATAGTTTTATTAATGAAAGCACAATCAAGGCGTTGAATGCTACCACCAGTAAAACTACATTGTTGGCAGTTACGGTGGCCAATGGAAATGTCATGCTATGTGAAACACATTGCCCTGCATTCACTTGGTTTATGCACAGCTATGAATTCAAGTCAAACTTGAGGGTGCTGGAATTGGGTAGGCATGATCTGGTGCTGGGAGTCGACTGGTTGAAGAAGTATTCTCCAGTGTTATTTGATTTCATCAAATTGCGGCTGTCATTTAAAAAAGATGGCAGGATGATTGAGCTAAAAGGCATTTCACAAGGGGCTGAATTACAGATGATAACCACCCTGAAAGAACATAGAAGCTTCAAGGATGTGATTGGGGGGCTAGTAGGCCAGTTCTTTGCAATGGACAGTGAGAAGGAAAATAAACCAACTGAAACAAGGGCTGAGATTAATTCTCTGTTGGTGGAGTTTGCTGGAATCTTTGAGGAGCCGCGAACCTTACCTCCAGCAAGGCGATTCGATCACAAGATACCTCTGAAACCAGGGTCACAGCCTATTAACATCAGGCCTTATAAAAGTTCATTCATTCAAAAAGGAGAAATAGAGAAGCTGGTGAAGGAAATGCTATCTAATGGTGTGATTCAACACAGCGTTAGTCCTTTTGCATCTCCTGTGCTGTTGGTTAAAAAAAAAGACAATACATGGAGATTCTGTATTGATTACAGGCAACTCAATGAACAAACCATGAAAAACAAGTTTCCCATTCCTCTTATTGATGATCTTCTGGACGAACTGCATGGCTCAAGCTTCTTCTCAAAACTGGACCTGAGGTCAGGTTACCATCAAGTTAGGATGCACGAGGAGGACATTGAGAAGACAGCATTCAGGACGCATCATGGGCATTATGAGTTCAGGGTCATGCCATTCGGCCTTACCAATGCGCCGGCCACTTTCCAAGCGTTAATGAACAGCATACTGGAGCCTTATCTGCGCAAGTTTGTATTGGTTTTCTTTGATGACATACTCATTTACAGCCCAACATTTGAGAGGCACCTTGTCCATCTTTGGCAGGTTCTGGAGACCTTAAGTAATAACCAGCTGTTGGCCAAGAGATCCAAATGTGCTTTTGGGGAACAACAAGTGGAATACCTGGGGCATGTAATTTCTATAACAGGAGTATCAACCGACTGGAAGAAAACTGAAGCAGTGAACAATTGGCCTGTTCCACAAGCTTTGAAAGAATTAAGGGGGTTCTTGGGATTGGCTGGGTACTATAGAAAGTTCATCCGACATTTTGGAATTATCAGCAAACCCCTCACAGAATTGCTGAAGAAGAACAATTTTGGGTGGAATGATCAATCTCAACAAGCTTTCGATCGTTTGAAGAAAGCCTTGTGTGAAGCACCAGTCTTAGCTCTACCTGATTTCTCTAAGACTTTCTTCTTGGAGACCGATGCTTGTGATTCAGGATTGGGGGCAGTCTTAAGCCAAGAAGGTCGTCCTATAGCCTATTTCAGCAAAGCCTTAAGTCCAAAACATATGGGACTATCCATCTACGAAAAAGAATACTTGGCCATCCTCATGGCTGTGGAGAAATGGAGACATTACTTAGAGCAAGAGCAATTTGTCATACAAACGGATCATGAGAGCTTGAAGTACCTGTTGGATCAGAAAATTCATACGTCCATTCAGAAGAAAGGTCTAACAAAGCTCTTGGGGTTACGTTATACCATACTATATCGAAAGGGCAGGGAGAACATTGCTGCCGATGCATTATCCAGAAAGCACAGCAATAGTTCGTTAGTCACAGTTGTGGGAGAGTTAAAAGCAGTAACCAGTATACTACCAGCTTGGTATGAGGAGGTTCATGCATCCTATGACAAGGATCTTAAGTTGCAGACCATTATCATGGGCAAAATGATGGGGGACACAGGAAATAGTGACTACACTTATGCAGAAGGGGTGTTGAGGTACAAAGGCAGGATAGTTGTGGGACAAGAGGGGGAACTCAGAGCTAAACTGGTTAAAACCGTGCATGATTCTTATGTGGGAGGGCATGCTGGTATACAAAACACATTCAGGAGGATGAAGGCCAACTTTTACTGGTCAGGAATGAAGGCTATGGTGAAAAGAATAGTGGAAGAATGCGATGTTTGTAAACAAGCTAAGGCAGAGAGAGTAGCTTATCCAGGCTTATTACAACCATTACCAGTTCCTAATGGAACGTGGGAAGCCATCACCATGGACTTTATAGAAGGGCTACCAAGTTCGGATGGAAAGACTGCTATTATGGTAGTCGTAGACAGGTTTACTAAATATGGACACTTCATCGCGCTCAGTCATCCTTACACAGCACAAGATATTGCGCAGCTATTTCTTGATCATGTCTACAAGTTTCATGGACTACCGGCTGTTATTATCACCGACAGGGACAAGATCTTTACCAGCATCTTTTGGAAGGAATTGTTAAAAAAATTGGGAGTTCAGGTGTTGATGAGCACGGCTTACCACCCACAGACAGATGGGCAAACCGAGAGGGTGAATCAGTGTTTGGAAACGTATCTGCGTTGCATGACCATGCATCATCCAAAACGTTGGTTTCATTGGTTATCGCTGGCACAATGGTGGTATAATTCCAGCCATCATTCAACATTGGGCATGAGTCCCTTTCAGGCCCTCTATGGCTATCTTCCTCCGCAGAGGGAGTGGATTGCTCAGGAATCGACACCAGTGGCTGCAGTGGAGGATGTGCTACAACGAAGGGCCAACATGGACCTTGCATTAAAAAAGCAGCTTGAAGCAGCAAGGCATAGGATGAAGCAAGTGGCTGATAAGCACAGGTCAGAGAGGGAGTTTTCGATTGGAGACTTGGTTTTTCTTAAACTTCAACCTTATCGACAAAATAGTGTGGCATTAAGAAGGAACCTCAAACTCAACCCCCGATATTATGGACCCTATCCAATTATTCGCCGAATCGGGATGGTGGCTTATGAGTTGAGGCTGCCAGAAGGAAGTCTGGTGCACCCAGTGTTCCATGTCTCCTTACTCAAGAAGAAGATTGGTGATACAGCAATCGCTTCTTCTAAATTGCCAAGGACTGACAAAGAGGGACGGATGCAGATTGTGCCAATAGCCATATTAGATAGGAAGATGATGAAGAAGGACAATCGGGCAGTAACAGCAGGGTTAATTCAATGGTCCAATCTTTTTCCCGAAGATGCTACCTGGGAAGACCTGGAGGAACTACAAAAACAATTTCCAGAGTGCATCGCAACACTCTTGGCAAGCACTACTTAGCATTCATGGGACAAGAATGCATTCAAGAGGGGAGTATTGTTACAGCTGGATTGTTGTTACAAGAAGGTGGCGTGGGGCACTTGTGTGAGCCGTTATAGTCAGTTAGAAGTTAGTTAACCATGGAAATAAACGTGTAAAGCATGGGAAGTGTAGTATAAATAGACAATGGAGTTTACGTATACAGCACGCAAAAATTAATACGAACTTCTATTCCTCTGTTCTCATTCTCTGTTTCTCTCTTTCTTATTCTTGTTAAGCTGAGCTTAACACCAAACTGGTAGATGGAACCTTGTCTGGGTCCAAGCAAAAGATTCATGGGATTGCTCGGAGTGTCTCAATGCCGCCACCTGGCTTCCGTGTTGATGGTCGACTGCCAATTTTCATCCGACTATACTCCATCTCTGGAGTTGCCCGCATCATGGAAATCCCAAACACCAGAAAAATGAAGCATGTCCATCAGTGTACTAATATACTAAGAGTGAAAATGAAGGATCCACAAACCATTTCAAACCTCAAACACTACACGACTTCGAAATTTGTAGGACGGTTAATGAGAGAAAGCACAAAAGGTGAGACATTTAATGCTCGGATAAGAGCAAAAAGAGAAGGGATATATATCCAGTTTGGTAATCACATGAATAATTCAAGACATGGTCATTTGATTTTTACTTATTTCAAATAAGAATGACAGAGAAATAAAGAATAGTTGCTTTAGTCTTTCTTGGTGAATTGTCAGGGCTATTAGAATTTCGTTGTTATGATCAGGTTAAACAACCTTGAAGGATAAATGACAATGGCTGAGTCAAATGCTTACAAAGCGGAGGTATTCAACAAAACGAGGTTCTTGGAAGACTATGGGTCGGTGTTCTTTCGTCGCTACAATTTCCATCTCATCCATGAGAGCACGCCATTCTGACTCAGGTGAGATTGGGGGATGCATTCCATGCTCAAGTGCGGTAGCTGTAGAACTCTGGAGTGTTCTGAAACACAAGTGCTCCTCCCCAGAAGACTTTTCAACTTGCCTTTGACAGCCAAACAATCTCAGACGCCCTAAAATGGAGAAAAAAATGCTAACGGGCAATTTTCTACGAAGTCCGCCTATGAAATCATTAAGAAAGAGGACATTCGACATTCATAGTTACTCGCACGTAAAAGTGACTTTCTTTTATTTAAAGGAAAGTCTTCTTTGAAAGAACGGGGCCGTCACCTATTCTTTTCAGTGGGGCGACCACTCCTATGATCTTGCTCTTATCAAGCATCCCGGTAATTCACATCCGATGAGCTTTTTGTGCTAGATTGGATTTTTTCTCTTTCTTGCCTGGGAATGGCGCTGTGACCGGGATCACGAAGAGACGAAGTGATGCACAATTGGTGCCAGGTGGTTGAGTAATATAACAAGATGGGTAGGCCCTCCTCGTCTTCCAACTGTCCCTCCTCGATCATGGAACATGGTTAGCTTAACCCCATATTCCTTTGCCACCTTCACAAGCTCTTCTTGAGCCTCGCACAGCTGCCAAGCAGCAGAGAGACGCCCGGCATCCTTTCCAGAATCTGAGTATCCTATCATGACTTCTTGCTTTCCCTTGATCTGGTTTCTATACCAATTTATTGAGAAGAGACGAGCCACAGCAGCAGGAGCAGCTTCAAGATCAGCCAGCTTTTCAAACAACGAAAAACCTTAGTGGTTGTTAGACACGACACTCACACTATAACAGCCCAACAGCAAGTACATCAGAAGGGCTTGTGGCCATTGGGATTATATAAGCACCAACATTGTCTGGAGGAAGTTCTGCAATGACATGAAAGGTGTCAAGTACGCCAGCAATTTCTTCAGTTTTGGGAAGATCAGGTCCAAAAAGAGGGCGTTTGCCACTGAGCACAGTTAATTAAGAGCCATTCCTGCCTATGTTCCTCAGACCATTCTCGATAGGATCCAATGCCTAGGTGCTTTGTGATGGCATCTAGAACATCAGTGTGCCTGTCAGATTCCGTCTGACAAGTCTGACAAGTAAGAGCTCGAAGGTAGAACTTGCCATAAGAAATCAAGAAGGCTTCCGTCTGCAATTGGTCAATCACCACAGGCACAGAGTGATCTGTAACAGAGTACAAGAGGCTCGAGAAACTACAGGAATAGAAAACCAATGAGTAAAACGGGATTGTCTTGCTTTTGCAGAATTACAAGGCTTCCAGCTAATAATTGGAAATTTGAGGACTCAGAACAGCCATTCCATGCAAAATACCTTAAGATATAGGTATTTCAACAACTATCTTAAAAACACTATTCAATAGATCATAGCTATTGAAAAAGGGAGAGGTTGGTGGTACATCATGACGCATAGAAAACCTTGAATTTGAGTATAATACAAGTCTAAATCCTAAAACTAAAAAAAAAATATAACCAAAATTGCAAAAATCTTCAGTTTATTTAGCAAAAATCCCATAAAATCTGAAAATATAGGTTTAAATACCCTATACATCCATAAATAACCAAGAAAACAACCAACTAGAAAAAATAATAAAGCTAAAATCCAAAATTAACAAGGAAAATATAAAATATGGTCCAAAACTATGAAGATAGTTTTAAAGGGCATTCAGAGTGGAATTTGACGAATCTGAGCAGCGAACGAGTTTCAAGCGCAAGTAGAAGCTCAACTCAAGTTCAATTTTCTATCAGGAATTCACTAGTAATATTTGAGCTATCTGTTTGGACAACTTCTTGAACTGTTTTCATCTGTCAATCTGATCCATAAAATCCTGGACTAATTGTTTCAAGTCATACCATATCTGAAGTAAACACATGAAAGGATAATTTCATGTCATATCTGAAACTACTGCTCTTAAGTAAACAAATCCCTAGAGCATATCGAATCCTTTGAAATTATGTTTAAATCATTGGAAAGAAAGTGAAGAATTCCGTGTCGATACTACTGATTTCTGAAATCATTTAAAATAATATATTAGATCCTTCTCTATCACATGCATGTTTATGAAAAGATTGACAGGCATGTATCATCTAAATGATCCCTTATGGCAAGACTGCTGTGAAGCGATACCCATAGCAGATATATTTCCATCTTAAAGCTTCTTTGCCTAAATTTAAGAATATTTTAGGAATAATCTACTAATTTGAATCGGTAAAGGAGGGAACTGCTCAATATCAGTGAAAGTTGAATCCTCAAATGGCTAATGACTGACGAGAGCGTTATACAGCCTGTCCCTTACACTGCCAAGAAGAACACAGTACGGCTCATCTGGAGGGATTTGTTTCCATATTTCTGTTTTCGTAATCCATTTAGAAAAAAAATAAAGAAATCTGATGAAACAAATTTAAAAAACATCGAATCAAATTCCTTTTCCACCAAGTAGGAAACTTGAGGTATTTTATGAAATTTTTATCACGTTATCATGGTAAGACTATTTACAATCCCAGAAATAAAACGACATTTTCAAGCATCATTAAATTAATAGGGAGTTAATGAAATAACCATGTAGCAGTGTTTTGCATATCTCCTTGAAGAGGGATGAAGTTGGTCTGAACGATCACGAAGTTCTTCATTGCAGCGTCACATGGACACCTGTAAACGAAATCAGACAAACTCATATGATAAGTTCTTGTCTCATTTGAAAATGTGGTGTAAATTATATTTTTTTATTTAAAATAAATTTTTTTATATTTTTTAATATGTTGATGTTAAAAATAATTTTTTAAAAAATAAAAAAAATTTATTTTAATATATTTTTAAATAAAAAATATTTTAAATTATTATTGCTGTTACAATCCTAAATATTTCTTAAAATAACATGAGAACCATCCTAAAAGATATTAAAAAAGTGTTTTTCCCCTCTCTTTCTCTACCTATTTTTTTTAGAATAGATTGCCTTTTAATTTAGATTATTAAAATGAAATTTTAAAAAATCAAACAATTATGCCTTGTTTTTTTTAAATAATATCTAAGTTTTTTATAGTAATATTATTAATTAATTTATATATATTTTTTATACATCTAATATGTTTTTTTTTAAAAAACATTACTCATAAATATTCAATAAAAATATTTTTTATGTTATTTTTTAAATTATTTATTATTTTTCTTAACCGCGTGTCACAATTATCACGGCATGATTTTGTTCTTGTTTTTTTTTTTTTATTGAAATTTGCTTTTCAAACAATGCTAAGTTCTTATATAAAAAATCATTATTTCAATAAAAAAAAACATTTTTGCTAGAAAAGAAACATGAACAAGGAAGGAGGATTTTGGCTAAAAAAATGTAGTTTTCTTTTTTCTCATTCATTTTAAATCATTTAAAATTTTATGAATATTTTATTTTGATTGTGTTAGGTTTCCATTCAAAAAATCATGCTGCTTTTTAAAAAATACATATTTTTGTTAAAATAAAAAAAACACTTAAATAAAAAAACACTTCAGTAATATCCGATGAAAATAGCTGTCTCCCTCCCTCGCACGGTTGATCAGTCAGCAATAACAGCCCCTCACAGCAACGCCACCTCCTCCACACAACAACGACATCCTTCAAAACGCAACCACCATCACCCAACGCTGCCAGCCGAGATTCTTCTTCTATCTTTATCCTTACTGACGGCCACTCAACCCGACACCTTCAACCACTTCCTCTTCTACTTGTGGTAGTAATACCAGTAACCGTATGTGAAGAAAAAGAGAAGATCGATGCAGATCTGTGGAGAAAAAAAAATTAATTGTGTTTGTCTGATTTTGTTTTTGTTTACAGGTAACGATGACACTCACCACTGATATTGAAAGAAAAAAAAGAAGAAGCCACTTCAGATCCGTAATGTTTCTCTCTTCAACTAGTGACAACGCGTGAACCCACGCGCAAACAGTGATGATGACGCGTGGGTCCATGCTTTGTTGCCCCCCAGCAACTCTGCTGACCATTGAGATCTTGTCCAGAAGGTGTTCTATAAATTTTGAATGATTTTGTGTTTGTCATGATCACTGTGGAGTTGTGTAGGGGTTGTGTAAATTAGTGAAGGAGATTAATGCATGTGTTTGTAGCATTTGTTTTAGCATATTTTAAATAAATGACTAAAACAAAAAGATAAAAAATAATTAAATATTTTAATTTGCATATGAACAAGCATTAAAAAAAAAAGCATAAGAAATGTACTTTTGCATAATTTATTTTTTATTATTAAATACTATGTTTAGCATAAAAATTATCATTAAAAAAATATTTGTATTTTTGATATTTACATAAAAAAAATATTTTTATTTGCATGTATTTTTAAGGCTTGATAATAAGTTTATCAAAGGCCATTAAAATCTAAATTGACCTATCAGGTCTACATAAAAAAAATAATAGTAAAAAACCCATCTTTCGTTCAATTTACAAGATTTTTTTTTATAAAAAAGCCAAAGCTTATTTTTGTCACTTTGGGAGTTCAAAACCTAATTTTTATCATGCATATTGGTACAACAACTATTTTTTTAGAAATCTTGATGAAATATTTCTTTTTAGGGGTAAATATTATTTTTTTATATACTATCTTTATTTTTTTTTTTAAAAAGACCGATGTCTGGATTTGAAAATCAAATATTGGTTACAACTATTTTTAGTACTTTCAACAAAAAACTTAATGTTAACATTCTTGACGAGTCTCTTATTTTTAAAGATTGATTTTATTTTTTGACGTGTCTAAAGATCGATGTCAAAATTTTCACAAAATAACTAAAGGTTAAAAAAACAAAACAAAAACTAAAAACAATTAAGATAATTAAGGAAATAAAAAAAATAAATTTAGAAGAAAATACATAATAAAAATAATCTTTCATAAAAGAGGATATGGTAAATGTGATATCTTTTTTTCCTTAAGCATAACTAATCCTTACCTGAATCTTTAAAATCAATGTATATTTTATAACCTCTAGTTTTTTTATAATTACTAGTGGTGACTTCTAATTTTTCATGATATATACTTTCCTCTTCAATTTTATAGAGTCTTGGATGATGTCCACCAAGTTACGACACATGCCTCTACAGTTATGCTCTATTCACATTACATAAAATTAAAATAACTCTTTGAAATAAAAGGATTAATTCTAATACTATATTATTGTATTAAAATTAGTAGTTACTTGAATAAAATTTTCGTTCACATGCATGATACACATTACACATTCATACAATATAAATATATTTTATTTAAATATTTAAAGACTCCTCTCGAAAAAACTAATTTAAAAACATTATAGTAACCATAGTAGTTAGTCATGGTAGAAAAATATGATAAAAATCTTATAATATTAAAGCTTAAATATTAACGTCGGACACCTGATAATTATAAAAACTTCTTAGATTGTTAATTTGTAAGTTTTTTAAACTGTAAATATTTATTAAATATATGTGATCAAACTCAAACTTTGAAAATAATATTAGATTATTATATATTTTCCATCATATTTGTATCATGTAAGAGATCCCAACATATTAAATATCTTGATAGTTTCACCATTCTTATTTTCATCATACAATTTAAACTAACTTAAATTATAGAATGAAATGAAAAAAATAATATTTTATTTTTTTTAATTAAAACAAATATCCATATACATTAATTATAATAAACAAAGAAACTCTTATTCTATTTTTGTTTATTTTATTTTTACAATAAAACATGGATTTTTTTTATAATTAACAACATACTATAATAAAATTATATTTCCAAGTTTTAATTATGCTAATAAAGAAATTGGTACAAAATCTTGTGTGATTATTTTTTTTAAGAGATCTAAATATAAACATTCACAAACATGCATGCAACACACATTCATACATAACCTCTCTCTCTCTCACACACACACATGCTAACTTCTAACTATTTTAGGCCAATAGTTTTTATATCAATGCAATTAAAGTTCATTTATACGTTTTAAAAAGCAAGAAAAGTTAAATTAATTATAAATTATGAAGCTTTATATATATATATATATATATAAAACTATTAAAGAAGACCATTTTAAATTAATGAATGCTAAAAATATTAATTAAAAAAAACACTCCATTAGAGATTATAAAAAAAATATAATTCAATAACTCGAAAAAAATGATTCCATAACATCCATCAAGTAGTATCTAAAAATTCCACGAGCTATTAAGTAAGATTAGACGGCTAGAAAGAAAGGATTTCAGCATGGTAAGTCTAGCTAGGGTATCTTTTAAGCGGGACCCAATAATATATTGGCCAGATGTCATCGTCGGCATCAAAGTGACGGCCACCTCGGGTTTCTTCACTCTCGAATCATGGCAAGTAAGAAATTGATTGCTGGATGTTCAAAATCAACCGCATTAGGTCCAGTGGGTGTTTGAAAATATAGTAAAATGATATATATATATATAAAGAAATTAATTTTTTTTAAAATATTTTTAAAACACCAAAACAATGAATCCCTTAATGCCAAAATACAATCGATCGATCACATGCCAGCCTAATCTTCGTTTCCATTGAAGTCCCAAGTGATGAGGAATATTCACCGCCTGTTTCAAGAAATCCCGAAACAAAATCAATCAAGCAAAGCTTCAAAGGCTCCTTCAGCTAGCTAGCGTGGTTTGATCCACGTCTACATGCATGCACCCAGAAGAAAAGTGGAGAAGAGAATGATGAGGAGGGTCCATAAGGTAAGTTGGGAGGCATGTTATTATGCTTCCAAAAACCAGACATAAAGAGAGTGATTACTACTTCTAGACCTGACCTTCTAGGGTATTTTGGTACATGTACAGGCATCTCTCGTAATCTTCTAGGGTTTACATGCATACAGTTGTGTCGATCTACAGGGACGAACAAGACAGCAGCAAGAAATCTGTCTGGCAGAGCCCATTCACGTCTGTTCTTCCACTTGTTGAGTCGAATGTCGCTAACAAGCTCTCAGCAGCAGCAGAGAGCAACTCTCAAAGGATTCTTGCTACTTTAGCTATACTGAATACATATATATATGGAAATCCGACTACAGAGAACTGCGCCTAGTACAGCAGCACCGAAGGAAGTAAAGTCAGCCAGTAACATAACGAAGGTGTGCTAGTTTTTCTTACTAATTTGAGTTTTATAAATTTATAAATTTATATAATTATTAATTTTAAAATTCATAAGATTAATAAAAAAATTTGTAAAATTAATTAAGATATGCGCAAACTAACATAAATACATACATTAATAATAATAATAAAAAAAGTTAGCTAGCTAGTAACATTTTTATCAAACTAACTTTAATATTAGCATAAATTATATATAAATTACAAACAAGTGAGATGGAGATTTGAATTATTAGAAATCTTAGGGATAATGTATCCATTCCAATTATTAGGAACCGTTCTTTTTTCAAAACTTTAATTTTATTCCCATCTTCCCTTTTGTATTCATATATGTGTGTGTGGTTTTGTCATTTTCTATTTCTACGCAAATAAGCCACTTCCAAAACAACAGCAAGAAATGCTATTTCAAACCATAAAAAAATAAATAAAATTAACTTTGAAGAACTTAACAAATAAAAAAAAAAACTTGGAACATACCAAAAATACGATATATATAAACTAACAAAAAATTATATATATATATATATATATATATATAAATAGTATTAATCAATATATTTGAAGTAGAGATTCTAAAAAATTATTTTTTTTTATGTGAAGTCAAATTATATCTTAATGTATTTTAATAAAAAATATTTCCAAATCAGTTTACACGTGTTAATCGAGAATAAATCTTATTTTTAATTGATCTTAAGATGCATTTAGTTGAAGAAATAATTTTTTTTTAAAATATTATCTTCAAAATTAATCCTAATTCATAGAAGAAGGAGATTAAGCAAATATCCTTATATATCCACCATGCTTGAGGTTACAATTATAGAACATTTAAAAGTCAACATTAAATCTTTCCTGTGCATTAAAACCTACTTCTCTGCTCAAAATTTACAACTA
>Ga0325410_1005335_pt1 | contig 14198 bp, 6 predicted proteins | sample PopdelMetagenome_16_FD_206182 | JGI IMG/M metagenome (GOLD analysis project Ga0325410, IMG submission 206182) | Populus deltoides microbial communities from Bellville, Georgia, United States - Xylem-PdIQD-R3 | ecosystem: Host-associated > Plants > Phyllosphere > Stem > Wood/Secondary xylem... | reverse complement strand
CTTGGGAGACAATTTACTTTATTCTCGATTTCTGATAAAAGATGGGGAGTGAATATCTAATCCACACACGATCATGTACGCACCAGGGAACATGCCCATGTGATGCCGGGTTTATAATATATTTGTGAATTATTATGAATTTATAAAAAAAATCATATAAAAAATTTGTTACCATTCATAATATTTTAAAAGAAAAAACTACAAAGTTATATTCTTAACCAACTTAATATTAAAAAAAAATTGATAACAACAATTATGAAAAAAAACACAAGAAAAATAAAAAAAAATGACAATTTTGAAAGAAAAAAAGAAAAAAAAAAAACATGTGGAGAAAGTTAAAGCTAAATTTTCAACCAACTCAATATTAAAATCATTTAAGAAAACACTGTAGCAATCTATAGTATTTTGTGAGAAAATATACAATTATATTTCTCAACCAGCTGAATATTAAAAAAAAATCAACAAAGATAATTTTGACAAATATAAAAAAATAAAAGGAAAAAAAATATGCAGGGAAACACTATAACAATCTATAGTGTTTAATGAGAAAATCTACAGTTGTAATTTTTAACCAACTCAATATTAAAAGCAATAAAAACGACAAAGACAATTTAAAAAAACAACATAAAAAAATCATACGGGAAAACACTGTAGCAATCAACGATGTTTTAAGGAAAAAAAGCTAAATTGTCAACCGGCTCAGTATGAAAAAAATAAATTTGACAAAAACATATTTGGAAAAAAAATATCGATTAAAAAAACATGTGGGGAAACACTGTAGTTAGACAAAAATCATGTGGGAAAACACTATAGCAATTTACAATATTTTAAATAACTACAAAGCTAAATTCTCAATCAGTTTAATATGAAAAAAAATAAAATTGACAAAAATAATTCTGAAAAAAAATTATTTAATACAAAACCATGTAGAAAAATACTGCAGCAATCTAGTGTTTTAAATAAAAAAAATTAAAAAACTAAATTCTCAATCAGCTTAATAGTAAAAAAAATAAAATAAAAAAAATAATTATAAAAAAAAAGAAAATATAAAGAAGAAGACAATTTTGGAAAAAAAAACGTGGAGAAAACTAAAGTTAAAGCTAAATTCTCAACTAACTCAATATTAAAAAAAAATTCGACAAAGATAATTTAAAAAAAAACATGTGAGAGAAACATTGCAGCCAAACAAAAACCATGTAAAGGAAACATGTAGCAATCCATAGTGTTTTTTTTTGTTGAAAAAAGCTACAAAGCTAAGTTCTCAACCCGCTCAATATATAAAAAAACCGACAAAGACTATTTAAAAAAAAAAGTCAATTCTAGGTAAAAAAAAATGAAAAAAAAACATGTAAAAAAAAGGAAACAAAAACGAACAAAAAAAACACGTTGGGAAAGCTATAGTGTTTTAAAGAAAAAAACTAAAAAATAAAATTTTCAACCAGCTCAATAGTAAAAAAATAAAATCAACAAAAATAATTCTGAAAAAAACAAAACAAAAAAAATAAAAATATGTAAAAAATGAAAATTTTGGAAAAAAAGAAAAACAAATAAAAAAATAAAAAAAACATGTGGGGAAAGCTAAATCTAGATTATCAGTCAGCTCAATATTAAAAAAATAAATTCGATAAAGATAATTTAAAAAAAAATATGTGGGGAAACATTGCAGCAAAACTAAAACTATATAGAGGAAACACTGTAACAATTCATATTGTTTTTTTTTAAAAAAAACTACAAAGCTAAATTCTCAACCAACTTTATATATAAAAAAATAAAATCTACAAAGATCATTTTGAAAAAAAAATAAATCATAAAAAGAAAAACAAACAATGTATGAGAATATTATAGCAATCCACAATGTTTTAAAGAAAAAACTACATGGTTAAATTTTTAACCATCTCAAAATTTAAAAACATTAGCAAAGATAATTTTGAAAAAAAATTTAAAAAAAAGAAAACAAAAAGAAGAAGAACAATTTTAGGTAAAAAAAAAAGGGAAAAAAACATGTAAAAAAAAAAGAAACAAAAGAAAAAAAAACTGCTACAGTGAAAAACCTACGCATTTTAGAGTATTTATTAATTTTTCTTTTCTTTTATTGTTCCATTTCTTTTCCTTTTGTGGTTGCAATACTTTGCCAGGCTCAAGACTCAAGTCAGGCCTGTTTTTAATAATTTAATATATAGTGTTTTTTCTAAAGAATATCCTAAAATTAAAATAATATCTTTTTAAGATTCGTTTTATTTTTAATATTAATATAATATCTTTTCATTAAAATTAGTTTAAAGAGTATAATAAACTATAAAAACAAATAGTTTCTTCATCTTAGATTGATGATCATCAATTTAATTTTTTATTTAAAAAAACTAAAATAATATTATTTTAATAAAAAAAATAAGTTTTTCAATAATTTGACCTACACTAGGTCTTATAACTTAGGTGTTGTATGGCTGCTCTTCCATAAATAAAATAAATCTTTGATTTTGTTTTTGAAAAATTAAATATGCAGAGGTAAAATATAATCTATAAATAGATATATAAAAAAATAAAGAAACCTAAGCATACATAAAAATAATAAATAACCAAGAACCCAATACCAAAGAAAGAAAACATATGTTAACAAACTCTTTTAACAATGATTATCTCAGCATATTGCATCCTCTAACCTAGTTGAATATTATCTCAATTATAAACTTTAACTAACTTAGAATCACCTACCTGAGATGTTAATTATCAAGATTTGTCTCGACAGAACAAGAGTATAAATGAGATGAAGAGAAAAAAAATATTTCCACCATCAAGAAAAATACCTACACCCATTTCTCAACCGCCCTAGAGTTTACCTAATTCTCTCAAATCACCCTATCAAATTGACATAAATTGTCACATTATAATGTCGCTAGGACTCCCAGAAATTAAGGAAAAAGAATTGAAAAATAGGATTCACCTTCTAATAATTAGAAGAAACTATGAATCCTAAAGATTAGTACTAATTCCAACGATTCAGGTAATGGGTTAATTATATGTAAGTGAAGAGCGATGTCACTCTTACTACATCCTTTCTTACAAAATGTTATATTTACTATATGTTTTTCTCATAAATTTATCTTTTTTATTGTCTTTAATTATCCTAATTATTTTTAGCTTATTTTCAATTTATATTTTGATTTGATTTCTAATTGTTTTGTGGAAAATTTAGCATCAGTCTTAAAAAATAATAGACTCATTGATTAGACCATTTACGAGTATTCTAACGTCTGTCCCTTAAACATGATACTTGTCTTTCACAGAAATTTTGATATAAGTCTTTTAAAGAAGAAAACTTATCAAAGGAATCCATTCATGAAAAACTCTATGTTGGTCCCTTAAAAAAAAAAAACATAGTAGACCTAACCGATATTGGATCCTTGAAAAAAAAAACTTATAAAAAAGGTCATTTAAAGATCTAAACTTCAAAATTCTAGATTAAAAACTTTAAATTTTATTCATACCAATTATGAAAAAAAACATAGATGAATAATTTTATAATAGGGAAGGGTATCTAGCAAATTAACAACATAGTAGACCGAAAGTTACATGACTTAAAAAATTTTTATTCTAGTTTGGCTGTAACGCTCTAGAATTCTCTATGTAATTTTGACACTTCTAATCAACCTGCATGTGTAAAATGAGGTTTTTTTTTTGAAGAACTTTTAAACATTTTAAATCAATTCCAATGTTAAATATAATGTACATTACACATTCATAATTTTTCATCCCATGAAAGTTTTCTTTTCTTTTTTTTCTTAACAAAATTTTAACAAAGTTTTCCTTAAGTATGAACTTTACTAAAATTTTCATTTCACCTTGTAATACCTCCAATGACAACACCCATAATCTAGACATCACAGTTCACCATCTCAAATTGACAAGTAACTTATGGTATGTTATATAAGCCATTATGCCCAATAATTTATTTAGGATTTCAAGATTTCTACAATATTCAACTAATTTCATATCCTTACATAAATTATTCTTTTTATTATATAAAATCCATAACTCATTTGGTGTAATTACATACATTAAATTTACTTATAAAATTATATAATAAATTTATTAATTTATACCTAAGTATGATAAAATAAAATGGGATTCATGATTTTTGGATAAACTTCACATTATCAATACTTTTTTGGTTACTTTTATATAAATTATTCATTAAGCATATTTTCATATTCATTCTCCCTATTAAATATCTTTTTCTTAGTATTGTAGTTCTACTATTCTTTAACATTTCCATCATTTCAAGATCTTATTAATACATTTCTATTCTCTCAAATCACTTATTCTTTGAGAGAATCATATCATCATTTTCATGACTAGATTTAGATTGTCATATTTATATAATTATGGGCCATTATGGTAACTATAATTCCCATATTACAATCCAGTTGTATTGTCATTCATTCCAAAACAACAATTGTCTCTATTAATGATTTATTCTTAATTTTTAAGATTCATTAGTACATTTAATATGTATATTACATGCTTCGTTTTATTCTAGATTCATTACTCTATCTAACAATCATAGCTCATACTTTCCTTTTACTATTGGTCTATTAGTCCGATGAATTTCAAAAACTCTCTCCCCAATTCAAGTAGAATTTATTACTTCAAAGAACTACTTATTATTCAAGCTTCAAGTAAATCATTTCATTGTCATGGTTAAACATTCACTACCCTGATCTTGGGTTTTCTAAAACAAAGAATATTTTACTAATTATGATTCATACCCAACATTAATAAGACATTAAATATGGAATAACCTACCAGTACAACCAATTCTTCTCATAATATTATCTATGAAGTACTGGAAGTTGTTTATCATCCTTTACACATATATAAATACTAGTTCTTTATTAGTGAACACGACATCAACACTTAGCACAACTAAGTCATACCAATCATGCATTTCTAATTTTCATATTTCATCATCATTCTTATTACATGGTTACTCCTCATAAAAGTTTTAATTCTTAAGACATCTAACTTTTGATTTGATATTTATATCATTATATTACAATTATCTAAATTCACACCTTCCATTCCTTAGTTATCTATCTTTCAACTACTAAATATCAATTACACTTGTTCCTTAGTTCTCATTCTTTCAGCTTTTAAGTAATAAGATTTTTCTTGGCATAACACTTAATTGATCTAACATTAACATGGTCTCATCATAACTTAACAAATTTAATGTCATCCATGCACATCTAACTTCTTATGTATCATCATCATTCTTATTACATTATTACCCTACATAAAAACCATTATTCTTTAGATGTCTAAATTCTTATTTACTACCCATGTAAATATCTTAAGACCAATCAAACAATACTTTAATTTCTTGGTTATCTACCCTTTTAATCATTTAATTTTATAGTTTATTTTCTTAGTCAATGTGTTAGTTTAATATGTCTTGTAGTCAATCGATTGGTTACAAGTGACATTATTACATTCATGTAAATATATATTTATAATTAATAAAAACTTAATTTATCTTTAATATTCATATAATATTAGATTCATTATATTCATATAATATTATATTAATGAATCTAATATTTTATTAATGAAATTAGAGTAAAGATAAAGTCCATAGGAGAAAAATACTTTGCAAAGAAAATTATAAAGTTGTTATAATTATGAGATTCCTATTACATCATAACATTGTTCCTAAAATGTTCATAGTCGATGCTCTCTTAAATACAAGATATTCAGTAGAGTCATGGAGACTGATATATATTATGTTTTTTTCTTTATGAAAGGAAGCAGTTGTTCTCATAAGCTGAGGTATAAAAGATATCTATAACTAATATTTAGGTGTTCGTCATATAATATGTTGATACGAACCAAGTCAGGTCCGAATTTGACATTAAAATGCTTGCTGACTAGTTTTTCGAGATTGGACATATCTCTCAAACCATTTATCGGAACGAGCTAAAATTTTACAAGGAAATACTAGAAATATATGGAAATATATTTTTGTAAATGTTCAGTTCAAATGAAGTTCAGGAACATATTATTTGAAAGGGTCAAAGTTACTAGACAAATCTTATCGAATCTGCCAAACTAGACTTTTATGTACTATTTGAGACATATCTGACGCCACATGTGGAATTTCTCTGTAATTAAAGTTGGTATGGAAACTAGACATCCCAAGCTTTCCAAACATATATGTTAGGCCAGTAATTGATCAAAATGAGAGAAAACAACGTGTTTAGATTCAAGACTAGAAATTTGCCAAGAATGTGTGAAAATTAGAGATTTAGGCTATATAAAGGAATTTTGCCATGAAAACTTCCTTTTTTATTATCCTATTTTATTTATTTATTTAATATTGAATTATTATTTTTAATTTGAGTTTGTTCTGGCCCATTAGATATTATTAAGAGGTTTATTTCATTATTGGGATTATGTTAGTTGATTACTAGTTTAGACCCATTAGCTTGCAACCTAAAAGGGGTTCATTAGGGTTAGTTAGATGAGACTATATTATATTTTTTTAGTTGCAAATTTCAGTAGCAAGTTGGAGAATAAATATGATTTTTCATTTTGTTTGTTTGTGGCAAAACAACTTTTCATTGCAAGGACAAAAATCATACACTGACTTATCGAAGATTAACTGGATTCATGGTGTCATACGCATACTTGGGGTTTTTAGATACAAGGTTATCTTTAGGTCCAAGTTTTTTCCCAATACATTTGGTTTTTAGGTACAAGGTTACCTCCGGATCAAAGTTCTATCAAACTTGATTTTCGACTTTTCGAGTTGTTATCTACTTTATTGGCGGTTACTTGACTACATAATCAAGAGATTCATATCAGTTGGTATCAGAGCTAGGCTCTAAAAGTCAGGTTATATCCTTTATTTTCTTCTTGTTAGTTTCAGTTTCCTTAGTTTTAGCTGTCTTTGATTCAATTTTTTTATTATTTCATGTCTAGAGCTTACTAGTATGCATATAGGGATTCTTAAAAAAAAAAGGGTGTTATTATTGTTTGTTATTGTCTTAAAATATACCAGTATCATAAAGAGTAAAAAATAAAAAGAAAAGAATGTTTAAAAGTTATTTTTGTCGAATTTGCCACAATACACAAATAAGGGATAATTTGGATCAAACCAATTCATAAAATTCCCAAATTGTTTATGCTGGTTCTAGGAGTCCTAATATCACCCATTATAAACTTTTAGTTCATTTGGAGATTGTTTACTATAGTAAACAAGGTTAGGATTAAAATTTATCATAATAAGTTAGATTCGTATCAGAAGGGAATTTTGGGTCAAATAAATTTATAAAATTCTTAAATTTTATATACAAGGTTTTAAGGTTATAATCGCACTTAATATAAAATTTGAGGTCATTTGGAGTTTGTTTTCTAAAACAACTAATTTTAGGATACAAGTAGTTCTACTAATGAAGTCATAAAAGAAACTCCACATAGAAAAAAGATTTTTCATGAACTACGATCATAAGACAAGATGAGGAGGCTTGATATGGGTCTTATGTCTAAGCTTACTTATTATTGGGTTTGATCAGTGACTTAAAGTTTTTCTAAAAAATAAGTCCTTTATAAAACGAATGACTCTTTAATGATTAAATCAGTAGTTGTATGAGATAAAAAAAATATACAAGAAAATTGAGAGAAAATATAAGTGTAAAGAAGTGTCAAGTCTGAGAAAAATGTGACTTATTCTATTTACTTTGTGATCCAAGGTATTTATAAAACTTGGTTACATTAGCTAACATCAGAAGTTGCATGAAAATATATTAGTAAAAATATTAGTATCCATCATTGGATGTAGTGTCTAACATATCATTGGTGAATGTTAGTGACAAGTTGGCTAGAAACAATCATTAATCAAGAAAAGAGGCGCCTGATTGCATTGAATGTGATGCATGTTTACACTATTCAACCATTAACTTAGAAAAGGTTGTGCTAACCTTGTATAAATGATGTACTTACAAAGAATATATCAATAAATCACAAAACAATTACATGTATGGATGGTGCATGGCACCACATTTTAACTCCTTAGAACTTGAAAAAAGTATATATAGATGTGTGCCAGGAGCTAAGAGTTTTTCATGGTATTGGATCAGAACCCAAAGCACTTTTCAGGCTAACAGTTGGAAAGAAAAAGGAGAGGGGATCCATGTTCGGGTTGTTGGCCTAAATGAATGACTACAGGGTAGTCATTTTAGGTTGTGGCTCTCTCTCTCTCTCTTTGATTTTTTTTTAAAGCTTTTTCTCTTGAATTTTTTTTTCTTGTATCATCTATATCGGTCGCTAAACATTATCCATGTTTATCCTTTGTCCATATACATTACATTATATAGTTTTATTAATTTGATTGTCAGGTTATTAAAAAAACATAAATAATTGCTTTAATTATTTTTATTTTATTTACAATGACATATTAAAAAGCACAATGAGGTAAAAGAAAGAATATGATGAAAATAAAAACAATAGAATAATTGTAGAAAATGTGAGAAAAAATATAAAAGAAAAATATAACATGGTCAATATTAATGCTTTGCTTTAATGATATTTATTTATTCTTTATTGTAGGATATTCATTTGAAGCTAACTTGGTTGCAATTTATTTGCATATAATTTGTATCTATGAATTTGTTCTTCTATTTAGCATAAGCCAATATTTTCTCGTATTATTCTTACCTAAATAAAAATCTAATTAGGATTTCTTAGTGAAAACTTTTTTTTTCAATTTACTTTTTTCAATTTATTGTTTATTTACCATAATATCTACAACTTGTTATATCTTTTTTTTTATTACTTTTCTTAGCATAATTATTATTTTTATATTAGTTTCTACTTAGCTTTTATTTATTAAAATCTAGTTTTATTGCTTGAAACCCCATAAGTTAACTCATTGGTTTCAATAATATAACTAGAATATATATCCTATTTGATTATAAGATACTTATTCTCTCATTAACAAGTCAAATTCCAAGTATTATCTATAATTATTTAATGGAATAATTTATTGACAAAACTATGATGTTTCAAATGTCCCACCTCACCTTCTTAATGAAGTTTATCACTAAATTTAAGTTAACGACACATCTAAGTAGGAGTTGTAAATTCATCAATTTATTTTTATCCAATAAGAAGTTAATAACTTCTATATGACAAACTTAACTATTTGCAATAAATTTCCATCTCATCTTTTTATTTTGTTTAGTACTTAAACATGACATATTTGAATAGAAATCTCAACTAATGAGGTTGGAAAAATCTATAGTATCCTTAACTAAAAAAGACTTGAAAACAAGAAAAATCCCTTAAAATAAAAAAGGATCTCCCAATACTTGAATTTGCTTGCATGTGGAGGAAAAGAGTCAAGGTTGTACATATATAAATTTAAATCTATATGCTTAACATAGATTTATAAACAATTTTGTTAATCCACTTGTTACCAATCATTTTGGATTACTCGGAGAAAAAAGACTAAGAGAACCAATAGTCTACTATAAATATTTGATGTTGATGGCATAAGCTTTATTAGTTGTAAAAAGTAACCTAGACCTAGTTTTGAGAGCACCGAGTGTCTAGGACACATACTATTTAATCAAATATTTTTAAATTTGTGGTTAGGAAAAAAAAATGGTTTGTGTAATGATTGATTGACCTGCAAAAGAGAAGTGAAAATTAAGTAAAATTAAAATCAAAATAGGAGGAAAATAAACAAGGAGCTAATGTTCAAAATAAAAAAGGGATCAAAATAAAATTAAGTTACTTGGGGACCAAGAAACTAAAAAGAAGATAAAATTTATAGGCTATAAATACATAAGTGAATAGTAGAGAAAGACCCATCACACAAAACAAACTATTCATCATATTTTCCACTAAAAACCTAACCACCATAAAATAGAGAGAGAATACGCTAAAAAAAGGAGGGAAAAAAAACAGAGAGAAAAGAAGGGACTATACATCGTCTTCCCCCTTATACTCTCCCAAAACCCTAAAACCTAAGCCACCAAAGATGAGAGCCACCATAATTGTTTTTTGAGAGAATAAGATCTAAAATATGGAGAAATAAACCCTAAAAAAACACTATTCATCTTCTACTACCTTTTCCAACAAAAAAACCTAGCCTTATCTTTCTCTTTTCAAAACCAAAACTTCCTCTTTAATCTCTCTCACCTCTTACCTATATATATTACAAAACCACCATCATTATCTTGATCTCAAAACCCTCTATAAAACCCCTTAATCAATTGAAATTGATGACCCCTGCATCGTCGCAGATCGAGGAGAGAGAGAAACAACCACCAAAACTTATCTCTCTGATTTGTCTCTCCTTAAACCTCTAAACAAGATAAGATCACTGCCATTTTTCTCCTTTTGATGAGTAATACACAACCATATAAGCCTTATAATCCAATGACCTTTGTGTGAGTAACTAGAGAGAGAGAAAAAAAAAAGACAACAGTGAAATAACCATAACCACTTGACCTTTAAGGCGTCAGTTCTCCCTCACCAGTCAGTGGTGACTTACAAGCCCTTCCATGCACTAATCAATTATGGGTGGTGCATGGAATGACGCACCAAACATGACAACCTCTATTAACACATGACTGCCACATGCCAACACTATTTCTTTTGATCCAGCATTGTTTTGCAACTATTTTAGTCTTTTTTGGTCCTCCTCAACCACCTATAGAAGGCCTATTTTGAATCTTAAATATCTTTTAAATAATTATCTTGTTTATTGTTGGTTTTGATGTGTTTTGTGATGAGATTTTAAGATTGAGCAATGTTTATTAGATTGATACTAATGTTTGAATGTATTTGATTGAACATCTTAATTTTGCATTTTGTTTACTTTCAAGTCCCAAAGAAGTCGTATATGGTTCCTACAAAACACCTAAACATATTTAAATACAATATCAAGTTAACTTGAATTTTAAAAAAAGTCAATAAATTGATAATCAACCATCAATAAATATGAAATTCAACAGAAACATGTTTTTACAATCATGGACAAAATATATTATTTCCTGAAAAATAGGGATCAAATTATAATTTTACAATATTCAGGGACTAAATTGGAAATATCATAAATCAATGGTTGAATTGGAATTCTTCATCTTTAACACAACAATCAGTTTTTTCTAGAATCCCAAAATATGTTTCAAGGGTAAAATTGTAAATTTTCTAAAGTTCAGGGACTAAACTGTAATTTTTTCAAATCAAGGATTGAAGTATAATTTTTATCATCTTCGAAATCATAACTAGATTTTCTAGAATTCAATACTATTTTTTATTAAGATTTCTTATCCCTAATACATCAATCAAACCAAATGAATCTCAAATCAATATTCCTAACAAAACTATACAAAATCAATCAATCAATCAATTTATTACCCATAATAATTAATTCATTAAACTTAAAAACATAAACTTCAACTCTTCATCAATATAAACAATTAAAAATCATAATTAACAAGAACAATCATATAGATCAAATTATGATTTTACCTATAAAACATAATTCCACCATGACCCATGATCCATCCATTTCCTTTCTCTTTTTTTCCTTCTTTCTCTCTTCCTCTTTGTCTTTTGGTTCATCTCTTCTTAGTTTTGGAGTTCTTCTTCTTGTTTTTTTACTCATATTTATATATTTATCAAATTACATGATTTTTCCAGTTTTCCTTTCAATCAATTAACAATAATATTTATGTATAAAAGAGCAAAACTATCTTCCTTTATCCTAATAGAGACAAAGAATACAAAGAGGACATGAAGATTCTTGAAAGTAAAGCAAGCTAATATCTTGAACACCGACTGGATGTAGATAACCACTAGTTCATTGGCCTGCACCCCATAGTGGGTCAATATCATTTTTTTTAAAATTAAAAAAATATTAAGAGTATGAAGAATGTTTTAATAGTATTATTAAACCTAATCAAGTGGATTAATTTTTAAACCTTTAATCAACTCTTTGTCAGACCTGAGTGCTTTGGGTCTAGCAGCCATGCTAGTGCTAGACCCATGTGTTTTTTTTCTTTTAATATAGTAATTCACTTAATTGTTCTAAAAACATATTTATTTTGTATTTTCATCTTTGTCTTTTTAATCAAATATATTTTTATCTTTCATATAGTTTTTTCTTCTATTTTGGGACATTAACCACACGTATCCATAAAATTCACTCAATTGTTTTTATTAATCTCTAATTTTAGTGAAGAAATCATTTATAAAATTGCACAAATTGAGATAGTTAAAAGGACAATAAGTCTTTTACATATACAATATTTTCTTTTCCTACAACATATTGTATCAATTCAAAAATTTTCTCTTATGATCATATATTTTAAATTTTAATATATACTAATAGTTATAACGTAGAATAAACTCTACTTGTAACAAACTTTAATAATTAAATCATCCAATAACATCTCAAATTTAAAAAAGCATGAATCCTTTAAAAAACTGTCCAACACTTAGATGGAAACATAAAATTAATATTTTCATCCACAATGCATACAAAAAAGGAAAGCTTATTTTTGAAGACTTGAAATAAATCACTTAGAACTCAACATTGTTTTCCATTCTTTCCTCTTCAAATATAACAAATTTATAAAACAGGTTGTATAAACAAAAAAGAGTTTGCAGTTAAGCTTTACTGCATATGAATGAAAAATCATGATTGAATAAGGCAGTGTTTATTTTTGCAATTCAATCGTGCTTTGAAAAAATTTTAAATTTTTTGACCCAAGTGTTTGGGTCTAGCAGTCATGCCTGATTTGACAAACAACAAATAAAGAGGACAAGTGTGCACTTTAGTTGTCAGGAGAGAGAGAAAAAAGGAAAAACATAAACAATCAATCACTAGCGGCAATCCAACCATTAGATGTCTACATGTGCCATACTATATGGAAAGGGGCACGTTTGCGTATCCAATTAAACGACGAATAACTAGATTTGATCACTGGGAAGCGTCATACCCGCCTCCTTAATGGCGCGGGTGCTACCCACTCGCTAGAACGCGTAAGGAACACATGTTCGCAACTTTTCAATTAAAAAATAACAAATATATAAAGAAAATACTAAAATGCTCATCATGATCCTCTTAATTATACAAAATACTCATGTAAAATACCAAAATAACCCCAAATGCAAAGCTTTTTTTTTTTTGTCTTTTCTGAGGCTAAAAGCGTTATTTGACTGTACTTGAAAATTGAAAAAACCTGAATACCCTTGTGGAAGAAAACCAAAAAAACATTTATCTGCTCGTGAAAATATGAAAAATTAAAAATAAAATTACTATTAAAAAAATCTCTTAAATTACAATGATTTCCCTACATTATTTAACTTTTGTTATAATATAAATTAAAGGAGGACTTCACCGTTAAAAAAATAGTAATAATGTTTTTTTTTTTATTTTTGCTTGTCAGTCATTTTCATAGTGTGTACCTCAAGCATGTATGAAACCGACATAAGTTTCCCGAGCAAGAGGAAACCGTGCATGGCTTGATATTGAGTGTGTTTGGCGGTGTGGTAGCGGTTGCTTTTCAAATAGTTTTTCGTGCCGAAATATATGCCAATGATGTTTTTTTATTTTTTAAAAATCATTTTTGACATCAGCACATCAAAACGATCCAAAAAGTACAAACCGCACTCAATTTTAGCAAAAAAAAAAAATTCAAAATTTGATTAAACGCAGTTACAAACATAATGCCAAACGGTGTCATTGTCAAGGACCAATTTGTACCTGATGACCTAAATTAGTCGACATAGACGGTACAAGGTAATAATTTTTCGGACATAAATGTTATTTATTTTTGATTTTTTTTAAATTAACGTGAATGTTTGGATTAATTTACGTTTATTTTGACTAATCTTATAAATTCTAAAATTAATAATTATATATAAAGTTGTAATAATTTTTTAAAAAAACTCATACTTTTAATTATTAAAAATTAAATCTAAAAATTAACTAGTTAAGCTAACTCCAGAGTTTGCAGGAATGTTATTACTATGTGGATCAGTTATGCAACATGGACGACTAATTAATACAAAGGAGCAAGGAAAGTTGCCAATGGCAAAGCAGATTGTGTTGAGCTGACCAATCAGATCTTCTAAATGCATATAACATCTCAGATAATAATTTATTGTATAATATCTTCCGAGTA
>Ga0325410_1005333_pt1 | contig 14203 bp, 10 predicted proteins | sample PopdelMetagenome_16_FD_206182 | JGI IMG/M metagenome (GOLD analysis project Ga0325410, IMG submission 206182) | Populus deltoides microbial communities from Bellville, Georgia, United States - Xylem-PdIQD-R3 | ecosystem: Host-associated > Plants > Phyllosphere > Stem > Wood/Secondary xylem... | reverse complement strand
AGTTATGACAACCGATAAGAACCAACTGCATCATCAAGTCATAACATATATATGATAGTGAACATGTACAATTACAAATTCCCAGTAGTGAGAACTTATCCCATGGACCTGTTCATAACCAAACCAGTTACATTAGTCATCCATTACAGGGTTCATTTTACAAACCATTCAGATATTTCTGTACTAGATGAACCTGGTCTTTGTGGTAATGTTTTCCAGTTGTTTTTCTCTCCTACTGTCGATCAACGTATGCAGATGGGCTAACCATTCAAAGCCGATCATTTCCAGCTTATAGCTATATGCTGAATGAGATAAAATCTGACACTCTAACCAAAATGAAAGGATCAATACTCCCTCCCCAAGAACAGTGAAAATCTTAATGCAGGAACTCAGATTAATTAGTCAGTGCACGTGGCTGCAGAAATAGATGAGAACTGAACCCGGCATTGGGTAAACCAAACCCCTTGTCAATTATCTTCACATGATCACCCTTTTATTTTGGTATCTACAGTAAGGAATATCCTTACACCTCAACTTTCACGCATCGAGACCGAATCTGAATCTTATGTTGATATTGCAAGTATTGGACCAAGAATGAGACGCCGCAACCTTAATATTGGGCGTTGACTTTGTATTTTTTTTTTGTCTACAACAACAGGACATGCAGGATGTTTCCTGGAAAGAGAGATATGGTGTCATGCTGTCATTTGCGGACTAGAATTATTAGAGATGCATAGATTTACAGCGATCATCTTTGAATTTCATTCTTCTTTGCCACGGTCTTCTGAGGTTATTCAATGGATGACCAACATACACAAACCTTGACTTGCATTGTAGGCAACAACATATGCACTCTTTCATAATAGTCAACCTTGACTAATTAAATTTACACTGCACTGCATTGCTTAACTTGGGACTCAAGTTATAACCCTATAAAAAGATTTCAATTAGATATTTAAATTTAATGCAGAAACCAACCGTGTATACTTCTTGGGTTATAGAGAAGTACCTCTCCTTTTATTTTCAGGGTGCAACGAGAACGATGGTATCTTACAATTATTTTTGAAAAAATAAAATCTTAAAACTTTGTTGGTTACAAAGGTGAACTACAGATCTCTCGAGGAAATAAAGATACTGCTGTCACTTAAATTGTAGCTTTATCAGCCTCAAAATTTTAGTAGTTGTTTGGTAATGTATTCATTTTTTTATTTTTGATACATAAAAACTGACAAAAAGTTTTCAAACTATTTTTTTTAAAATTAAAACTTGTTCAACCTACGATTTAGGACTTTGGTCGTGATTAGGCTAAAACCAAATTTGGAGCTCTCGGGTTGGTTAAAGATTGAATCCAGAGCGCCCTTGAGGCTTAGGTCAATACTGGATACCTCGGGGGTTGGATTGAGCCAAAACTAGGTCCAAGACGCCCTAAGGGCCGTGTAGGGTCGAGCCACAATGGGTCTTTGATGCCCTAATGGTTGAGTTAGGATCGATCCCGAGCGCAAGTGGTCCTAGACCAAGTATCAAGTGTTGGCAAGGTCAGGCCCGAATCAGCCTCATGCGATGCAGGTCGGGGCTGAGACTAGGTGAACATTATTGGCTACACTAGGATCAGTTTGAATTAAAAAAAAAAAGGCAACTAGGAATCGAGATGATGTTGGGTGTAAGGCATCTAAGAATAAGACTAGAATGATTCGAGTCTGTTAAAGAATCATCTCAATTTAATAACTTAAAATGTTAGGTGAGATTTTAATATATGATTTATATTATTTTTTAACATATCCCCTTTATAGTAAAAGTCCTTTGACCTTGAAACTTGCACAAACTCATATTATCTTGTGCTTATTTTTTATTATATAAATAGAGATAGTGAGATTTGAACTTGTTACCGCTTGATTATTAAGGCTCTTATATTATGTCAAAAAACTATCTCAATCCAATAACTTAAACTATTAAATAAGATCTCAAGATATGATTTATATTATTTTCTAATAAAATCATATCAGTTTATATTCAAAATATCCTAATTCAAGACTGGAGCAATCAAGAATCGAGTCAGCACTGACTAAAAGATAGTACCGTAATTTACTACTTTACATGAATATTACTTTCACTGATTTAAATATGCAAATGAGAATAAGTATATCTTTCTTTTTAAAAATGCTCAACCAAATAAGTTTTATGAGTTTAAAAACAAGAAAATTGCACATAAAAATAAAAAAAACTAGAAACAGAAACAGAAACCGAAAAATACCAAACGATCTTCATTCTTTTCACCCTCACATTTTTTTTTTTTACATGTTATAACATTGTTTAGTGTTTTTGAGATTAAAACACTTGACCAAACATTTCTTTTTATAGGTTTGACAAACAATTTTTTTTATAACTGTGTTATCCAAAGGTTTAAATAGATAAATCTTTTAAAAATAAATAAATAAATAGAAGGAAAAGCATCAATTAGAGCTAATTGAGTCCATTATACAACTGTAGAAAGAAAATTCCATGTAGACCCTAATAGATCAGCCTTTTATCCATCTTTGGGACTTGGGGATCGGTTCCATCTTTTTGTCGGTTGTGGCGGGGGCACTTAAAACCAGATTTCTTGCGGGCGGGCTAGCTTCCTTCGGGGTAATCTTTCGCAAACAATGAATGGAATGTAACACAAAGATGGTCAAAAATCGTAATTAGAATAAAAAGAAATAAAATAAAGAGTGTCAACTGTTGACTAAACGAGCTCATAATTTAGAAGTAATTGTTTGGATTATCACAATTTGTTTTTTTTCACTACTTCAAACAATACAGCTGGCCACTGATCTCCATGAACACTGTTCTAAATTCTTCAATTTTTAATGTCAAAATGTCAAATCCCACGATCTTATAAATGCTTAGTTAACCCGTAAATCAAGAAGTACTAACCAACATCTCAATGGAAACAAATATGAGGGGAAACCCACCTTCAAATCAAGTTCTCCCATTCCTTTCTTTCCTTTCTGTCCATATTTTCTTCTTAGAATTGGCAATGGCTCAAAACACAACGTTTATTCCAGTGAATGTAGGTGTGGTTCTTGACTTGGATTATTTGGAAGCAAATATTGCATTGAGTTGCATCAACATGGCCCTCTCAGACTTCTATGCCACTCATGGAGACTACAAAACCAGGATGGTTTTGACCACCAGGGACTCCAAGAAAGATGTTGTAGCTGCAGCTGCTGCAGGTTCTCTCCATTTCTTCTCTCTGACCTTAATTTCAATATCTAGTATCTGTTTGCTCTATTTTCGGTCATACATTGCTTATAATTCCTTTGGACTGATTATTAAAAAAGCCTTGATAGAAGATTCAGGCCTTAATTATGTAGCATAGTTATAAGACTTGGCATAAGATTTGACTTGATGCAAGACTTGAGTAGCGGTCGGCCGAGTCAACCCACATGTTAAGGTGTTATTTTTTTTAATAACAATGTTGTTTTAATTTTTTTAAATGAAATAATATGGTTTTGATAAAAAAAAAGTTTAAAATTAAACTTAATTTAGACTGAATTTTGGATCAACGTGTCACCAGGTTGATCTCTGTAGAGGGCAATGTTTTATAACTATTATGATTTACAGTGTTATTATATTCTGCTGGGAATGTAGTCCTTAGGGGTCATGAACGCATGAGTATGCCATCTGCCAAATATATGTATTCTCTGGAAGCATAAGAAATTGTTTTTCTATTTTTATATAACTGAAAAAGGTAACACTTTTTAATATACATGAACTTACATGCATAAAATAGATAATAAAAAAAACAAAATTAGAGTTTCACTGGAATGTCTGAAGTTGAAGAAAAAAATTTACTACATGGACCAAGCTGTTCGAAGCCAAGACAGATGATAAAGAGACATAAGAATTTAGAGAGAGAGCTACTTTTTACATATACAGAGGAATTAGGCCATTAGGACTCCCATCAGGTTTGCCAAAAACTCCAGTACTCCTAGTCCTGAGCCAGATTGAGTTTTTGATTAGATCATCAGGTTATTTAGCTTAATTTTCAAACTTAGTTGAGCTATTTTTTTAATAATAATCAAGATATTATTCGTGGACCAGTTTATCATTAAAACTATAGTAAAACTAGAATTCAAAAAATATGTCTATGACCATGCATAAGCCTAGTATCACATGCAAAGAGGCAAAATATGTAGTCATGATCTGCCCATCTTTACAAGTCAACCGCATATAAATCTAGCTAACAGCTGGAGATAAAAAAAAAAAGTATTAACAAGAGAAATCTTAATGATTGCTTGCTATGATTTACTGTTAGTAGGGTACTCAATCTGTCTACTTGTTAGTGATGAGTTACTTCTTTAGAGAACCTTGATTTCGATTTCTTCTCTAGTCTTTTTCATATAAAAGATATGATTTATTGGTTGGATTACCAACATATTCTTGATATGAGTATTCATAAATCTATTCCATTAATCTTTAATCATTAAAGAAAAATGCTAAGTCGATCCTTTCGTTCTCGATCACCTTTGTAAATCGCAGCCTTGGACTTGATAAAGAATGTGGAAGCGCAAGCAATCTTGGGGCCGACAACATCAATGCAAGCTAATTTTGTTATTGGTCTAGGAGAAAAAGCTCAAGTGCCCATCATATCATTTTCTGCATCAAGTGATTCTCTTACTTCCACCAGGAGTCCCTATTTTTTTCGAGCTACACAAAATGACTCAAGTCAAGTCAATGGCATTGGAGCATTAGTTCAAGCCTTTGGATGGAAAGAAGCAGTACCTATCTACATGGACAACGAATATGGAGAGGGAGTTATACCTTATTTAACTGATGCTTTGCAAGCAGTTGATGCTCATGTACCCTACCGGAGTGTCATTTCTCCATCGGCCACTGATGATCAAATTGCTGAGGAGCTTTACAAGTTGATGACAATGCAAACAAGAGTTTTCATTGTGCACATGTTTGCCTCTCTTGGCGCTCGGCTTTTTGTCAAAGCTAAAGAGATTGGGATGATGAGTAAAGGCTACGTTTGGATCATGACTGATGGGCCGACTGTAGGTCTCTCAACCTCACCAGATCCTTCTGTCATTGATTCTATGCAAGGGGTATTGGGTATTAAACCTTATATTCCGAAAACAACGGAGCTTGGAAATTTTCGGTTACGGTGGAAAAGGAAATTCCAACAAGATAATGCAGACATGGTTGATGCTGAGTTAAACATTTATGCACTACAAGCCTACGATGCTACTGTAGCATTGGCCATGGCAATTGAGAAAGCTGGTACAACAAACTTAGGCTTTCGAGAGGCCAATGTTTCTAACACTTCAGTAACTGATCTAGAAAATCTGGGAATCTCTCAAAATGGTCCAAACCTCCTCCGAGCATTATCAAACACTAGTTTTAAAGGTCTAACTGGAGATTTCTTCTTCATTAATGGACAGTTACAGCCATCGGCTTTTGAAATAGTTAATATGAATGGAAATGGAGAAAGGAGGATAGGATTTTGGATACCGAGAAAGGGACTCGCAAAAACCCTTAACTCGATAGCAAATACCACGAGTACTTATTCTACTTCCAAGTCCAGTCTTGCACCTGTTATATGGGCAGGGGATTCAACTTCTATTCCCAAGGGCTGGGAGATTCCGACAAATGGGAAGAAGTTGCGGATAGGAGTACCGAGATCAAGCACTTTCGGTCAATTTGTGAAGGTGACAACAGATCTCAATTCCAATATGACAACAGTCACAGGATACTGCATAGCTATATTCGAAGCTGCAGTTGACGCATTACCTTATGCCATAACTTATGAGTACATCCCCTTTGTCAAGCCTGATGGGAAGTCTGCTGGAACTTACAATGATCTGGTCTATCAAGTGTATTTAAAGGTAAAACCCCTCTCATGTTTCTATATTATGCTTCATCACATTAGCAGCATTCCTATAGGTAACGCATTACTGTAAACAGAGTTACGACGCTGTGGTCGGAGATACAACTATCATAGCCAACAGGTCCAAGTACGTCGATTTTACATTGCCTTACACGGAAAGTGGCGTCTCCATGATCGTTCCAATCAAAGACAGCAGAAACAAAAATGCTTGGGTTTTCTTGAAGCCTTTGACTTGGGACCTTTGGGTCACAAGCTTTTGTTTCTTTGTTTTCATCGGATTTGTGGTCTGGGTTCTTGAACACGGAATAAATGAAGATTTTCAAGGGCCTCCTTCGCATCAAATAGGCACTAGCTTCTGGTTTTCTTTCTCAACCATGGTTTTTGCTCATAGTAATTTCACTTCACCTCTTGAGTTTTTAGTTCTCAAAGCACTTGAATCTCAAACACTGACTTGATGTTTATGATACCTATGTTTTTTATGTTACAGGGGAGAGGGTGGTTAGCAACTTGGCTAGAATAGTTGTAACCATATGGTGTTTTGTTGTACTCATTCTTACTCAAAGCTACACTGCCAGCCTAAGTAGCGTGCTTACCGTTCAGCAGCTCCAACCTACAGTTACTAATGTTGATGAGCTCATTAAAAAGGGGGAGTTTGTGGGATACCAGCCGAACTCTTTTGTGTCGGGAATCCTGAAAAACTTGGGTTTTGATGACTCCAGGCTTATGGCTTATAATACTCCAGAAGAATGCGACGAGCTTTTTTCCAGAGGTAGTGGAAATGGTGGTATTGCAGCCGCTTTTGATGAAGTGCCATACATGAAATTCTTTCTATCTATGTATTGCTCGAAATATACAATAATTGAGCCTACATTTAAAACAGGCGGTTTCGGGTTTGTAAGATCACTTCTCTTCCTTCCTCCTGCTCTTCTTGTCTCTATCTGATATATCCTTCGTGTATGAGCACACAAAATTTCTCATGTGGGATCATTCTTTTTTGCGTTTCAGGTCTTCCCTAAAGGTTCACCTCTTGTAGCTGATGTATCAAGGGCAGTTCTAAATGTGACCGAAGGAGATAAGATGAAGGAAATTGAGGATGCATGGCTTGGCACACAAAGCAGTTGTCAAGAATCCAGCACCTTAGTTTCATCTAATAGCCTTAGTCTCAAGAGTTTTTGGGGATTATTTCTTATTACTGGTATTGCTTCAATTTCAGCTCTCATGATCTTCACAACCATATTTGTTTACGAGCACAGAGCAGTACTCTTGCAGCCCTCTGATTTAAGAGCAACAGCATGGAGCAGAGTTCTTGTTTTGTTCAGAATCTTCATTCAAATGGACTTAACATCCAGTAGAAGTGAACTGAATCCGATCCACATAGCTATCCCTGGAGATCTTCCACCGGCGGATAATGATGATGATCAAGATCCAAATGCACAACAACCCGATCAAGAGGAAGTACAAAATATCAATAAGCTTGTCGTCCAAAATCAAGAAAGATCTGTTTGAAGAAACTCTAGGAGCGATAGAAGATAATCTTAAAAAAGCAAAACTAAAAAACAAGAAAAATATGAGAGAAATGATGTTTTTGCATTAAGTGTTTTCTTCAAGATACATTCTTCTTCTCTTTTGTATTACATCTCTCGTGTTTTGATTACAAAATTATTTATAGGCAAAAGTCTTAGATAATCAAGGAATTAATTTAACAAAAAAAAACCTAAACTGATAAAGAAAAATATTATGATAAGGAATTAATTTAACCGATTGACCATTTCTAACCGATTGACCAATTTATTTAATTCAACTGGTCGACCGATTCCTCTATATTTTAGAAAAACCAAAATTTGATTTACTTTCAACATCCCTTCTTAAACTTGATTTTTTTATAACTCCCAACATATCTTTTGTCTTGGCAAAAACATCATGTTTGAGAGGCTTAGTGAAAATGTTTGTGATTTGATCTTGGGTCTTCACATACTTGACTTCAACTTTCTTGTTTGTAATGCAATCTCGTAGGTAATGTAATCTTGTGTCAATGTGCTTACTTTTGTCTTGAAACATAGGATTCTTTATTAAAGCAATGGCTGATGAGTTGTCCATATAAATTTTCGTAGGTTTCTCTCATGGCATTCACAACTTTTTCAATAATTTTCTTAGCCATATAAAATGTCAAACACATGTTGTAATAGCTATATATTCAGCTTTACAAGTTGATAATATGATTATAGGTTGCTTCTTTGAACTTTATGTGAATGATGCGTCTTCTATGTAGAAAACAGAACCTATAGTGCTTTTTCTATCATACATATCTCCAACCCAATCACTATCACTATAACCCACAAGTTCAAAGTTGTTTGAATATACTGAAGGATTTGCTTCAATGCTTTGAAATGTGTTATAGTTGGTATCTCTATGAATCTACTCACAAATCCTATGCCAAAGAGAATATCTGAATGAGTGCAAATCAAGTATCTCAAACTCTCAACTAAGCTCTTAAATATTGTAGAGTTTATCTTCTCTTATTTATCATGCTTGACATCTTCACTCCATACTCAACTAAAGTATTCACTTTTACACAATCCTTCATTTTAAATTTCTTGAGAATCTCTTTTGTAAACTTCTCTTAATCATAAAAATTCGATCTTCTCCTTACTTGATCTCAATCCCTAAGTAGTATGTCATAAGACCAATATCCGTCATCTCAAACTCCTTGATCATTTCTTGCTTGAAATCTCCAAATATCTTTGGATTATTTCCTGTAAAGATCATGTCATCCATATACAAGCATACAATAAGAGTATCACCACTCTCTTTTATCTTTACATAGATGACATATTCATGGGAACATTTACAAATCCATTTTTTAAGAAATAACCATCAATGCATGTTGCAGTAAACTCAACCTCCACTTTAGAAGGACAAGGATGACTGCCACCAATCGCAGCCGCTAGCCGGCTTCACAGTACCACCAACCATTTGTGTTCACACTTGAAATATGATTTTTTATACTTTTATTTTGTGTATAAATAAGCAACTAAGTTTATGCTATTGAGTGTGAGAAATAAAAGAGAGAAACAATAGAGAGAAAGAGAAGGTAAGTGTTTTAGAGTTTGTAGTTTATGTAAACTTGTTATTTATGATATAAACATATTGTTTTATCGTTCCTGAGTGTTTTAAAACCACCACCAGTGGTCTCTCCCACCAATAATTGGTACTAGAGCTTCATTCGTAAAAAAAATAAAGGATTTTTTGAGATGCGTCCAAATTTTCAAAGTTGTCAAAACATATTTTGATCATTCCATAGTGTAGGGTTCTTCAATATGAACTCAACGGTGTAAAAATCAGCCTCATCAGAGCAAGGGGTGATATAGTCATTTCTAGTTTATATTCAACCAGGTCAGATGAGTTCCCTACTATTTTGAATATTTTGGATTCGTTAATGGTGTTAATTTTTCAAAATTCAACTCCCAGAAGGTGATATAGTCATTCAAAGAATAAAATGACTACAAAAAATGCACAAACACTCATCTCGAAGCTGAACAAAGACAATTATGATAATTGGTGTATCAGATTGAAGGCATTTATTGGCTCACAAGAGTGTGTAAAGATTATGGAATATGGTTATGATGAAACAAATTATAAAGAAGCAGAAGATTCTTTACAAGAGGCGCAAAAGCAAGTCCTGAAAGGCAATAGAAAGAAAGACAACAAAGCCAAAACCATCATTTATCAAGGTATTAATGAAACCATATATGAGACCATCAATTTCGAAGAAATGTTAAAAGAAATATGGGAGGCTCTCCAACAAAAATACAAAGGTGCTGATAGAATAAAAAAAATTCATCTCCAATCATTACGAGGTGAATTTGAATCACTACAAATGAAGTCCTTGGAAACTATTTTTGATTGTCACACAAGAATTATGGTGATAGTCAATCAGATGAGAAGAAATGGAGAAGCCTTCACAGATGCTTGGATTACTGAGAAAATTTTAAGATGTCTAGATCCAAGATTTGATTATGTTATCGCTATTAAAGAGTCCAAAGAAGTTGACAAGTTGACGGTGGATGAGCTTATAGGTTATTTACAAGCTTATGAACAAAAGATTGTGAAAGGAAATGGAGATAAGACAATAGAGCATGCCTTGCAATCAAAATTTTCCCTAAAAAAAGACATTTATGAGCAAGGGGGACTTCAACATGTGAATATACCACTTGAGGAAGAAATCAACAAGGACAAGGAGGATTTTAATGATTTCAAGAAAGAGGATCTTGGAATACAAGATTCAAAGGAAAAGGTGGTAGAAACACAACTAGAGGAGGACGAGGACAACAAGCATTTACTCCTAAAGGAAGATGAGGTGGTTATAATAATCATGAGAAGAGGAATATCCAGTGCTATAACTGCAATCAGTTTGGGCACTATAGCACTATATGTCGAGGGAAAGCTTCATTAGAGGTATATGAACAAGCCACTATACAAAGAAAGATACCACCATAAGAGGATCAATTGCATTATTTGACCAACAAGGACTAGGCGATTATTTAAATATACCTCCATTAACTCATGAGAATTAATGGTTAATATTCTAGTATAAATATTAAACCTACAAGTAGGCTGGTATTTAAATATGAGGAGTTGACCAGAAAATTCTCAGAATTACTCTAGATATTCACCAATTTTAATTGGGAGTATTTTTCACCACAACACACGTGTTGTGGAAAACCCTTCTGCCTTCCACGATAGGTGAACCTTGTCGGGGCACTTACATGGATCATTTTCATAAGAATTCATTTGGGTACACGAGCCAATAATAAATTTGAAATGCTAGATTTATTCACACGAATAAATTTTCATCCTAAGCCATAGATAGACCACCAGTTAGGAATCTATCAAAACCTTTAAACCACATTCAGACCACACAATGCAGCTTACCTCAGGTAGGGTGTGTTAAGGGTTTTAATACCTTTCCTAGCCACAACCAGTCCTTTACCTTTAGAATTTCTAATAAGACTAGTATACTCGGGTTTCCTAGCAACCCTAAACCAAACAACTAAGTGGCGACTCCTTTGACCCCATGACTCCGTGTGTCCATGTGCAACAAAGTCCGAGATAGTTAATGAATTAATTTAACAAAAGGAAAACCTAAATTGATAAAGAAAAGTTTTCTACCACCTCAACCAGTCACTGTTTCTAAACCGATCAACCAATTCATTTAATTCAGGCGGTTTAGCAGTTCTCAACCGATAGACCGGTTCCTCTGTTTTTCAGAAAAAACAAAAATCTGGTTTACTTTCAACAAGAACAACAGCCGCGACTTGTAGATTAACATATTGATTATATGACATTTATAATACCATTGTAAACAAGCTAGTATTTGCTTGAGAGAATGCAAATACTAACCTTAACATACATATTTTTCTTATCTAATGGTGATTCCTTTATGTAATTTAATGAGCAGTACCGTGGGGGTGAATGTAAAGCACCAAGAGTATTTTGCTGATATTCAATAAGAAGGGATGGATCCTGCTTCAAGTCAAAACATGTTTTGTATGTTGAAGAAGCTGGTAAACCAGGGTGAAGATAGGAAGAATAGAAGTTTGAGTCACCACCCAATAACATGCACATGGACTTTTTCCTCTCTATGTTCTAGCAAGTGAGAAATTATAGCTCGGACCTGGTTCGTTACCCAATCAATCACATTAGCCATCTATCACAGGTCAAATGCACCAACCAATCAGACAATTTTGGTCCATAAATACCTAGTTGTGTAATAATTTCCCGCAGTTTTACTCTCCTACAAATTAGTGCAATGGGTTGCTGGACAAATGGTACCTAGATGTGGAAATTAACTTGGCGAAGAAATTTGTTGAGTTATGAGGAGTCATTAGTAGACTCTCTTCTTAATCACTTGTCAGGTATCAAATTGAATATGTACAAGCAAGACAAATGATTATGGACTGTCAATAAGGATGGGAAATATATTGTTAAATCTTGTGTGCCTACCATGGAAATAAGCATTACCTGACAAATATTTGGTGTAGTGCAACGCCTCCTAAAATTCAAATGTTCATTTGGCTGGCTGTTCAAAATTGTTTATGCACAAAATTCTTCTTGTTGCAACGTTGTTTACTCTCGTATGAAGCAGTCTTATGCCCATTTTGTGATACAAAACTGGAAAGCACAGACCATCTGCTGCTGCAATGTCCATCCATATGGAAGCTATGGTGACGATACCTGTCCTGGTGGGGAGCTGTGTGGTGTATCCCAAAGAAAATAGATAATCTACTGTATGAATGGCAGGCGCTTGCAACTGGAAAGATGCAGAAAACATTTTGGAAGGCCTTGTCTTTTGGAGTAGCTTGTCGAATTTGGCTCACACGTAATCAAGTTAATTTTAACGTCAAAACAGTGGATTGGGATGCGGTCTTAGGCTTGATTCTACATTGTCTGTCTTGTTGGATAAAGGTTATCAAGTCTGATTTCATACACAGGAAGTGACCTCATTTGAAGTGCTAAAGGCATTTATCTCTGGACAAACATAGACAAGAAGCGTGCAAGGAATGAAGCTTAGATTTGATGTTACTGATATACTGTAATTGGACTTGTTTCCAATTTTTTCTTTTATTAGTTTTCTTTAAATTTATTGTGTTTCTCACAACCATTATTTGAATGGATATTACCATTTTTTTTTCCTGAACTACAGGAATCACAAGGCTATAGAGATTTCATTGATTTAGGTTTTTTTAACAAAAACAAATTAGATATTAATCCCTAAAAATAGAAGATTTCATCTGGTTTTAAAAACAAAAGATTTCATCCATTTTGATTTTTTAATAAAAAAATTGATATTAATCCTTAAAAATATAAGATTTCATCGATTTTAGTCTAGGTCTTGGGTTATACTCCTACAACCACTGCTACTGCAAACTAGTTCAAGTCAACGAAGTTAAAGAATGGAAAACAACAAGTACTTGAAGTTGCTTCTGCAACAAAAGAAACAGAAATGGTTGTTACTGTTAGTATTATCTTCAACTATCTTGCTTCTTCCTATAGATATATGTGCCTTCCCATTTAATTCCATCTTCTGACAATTGTCATTTCCAGCACATATTGCTCCACAGTAGCCATTCAACATAGGATGCTTCGTCGAAAGGATGCTCTAAATTATCTTAACTAGTAAGAGAAATAGACGACTAAAGTAAACAAATCTTGTCTTGAATCGAAGAAAATCAAGCGAGCACTGTTTGATGATTGTTTGCCAAGAAAAAAATCGAAAAGATCCAAAAAAATATGATGATGTGAGGGAGAAAATGTATATTAGATGACACATTAGTGGTTTTTAAGCATAAATAATAGGATTAAGACTTCATGGGATGATAATTAATTTATTGAATTAGCATTTTTCCCAGAAAAGTAGCTGCAATAAGGAATCAGATACCTTTCTTTCTTTGTTTTGTTGTTGTAATTATTATTAGGGTTCTCTCTATCAGCTCTCCCTCTCAATCGAGTTTTAAATAAATTATTCACAGTCGGATTGATGTATTCATAAAAAAAAAAAAAAAGTTCTTACAATTTTATTTAGATTTGAATTTAAAATAATAATCCTGAAAACAAAACTATTTATCATTTAAGCCAACACTTCAAAAAGTCTAACCGATTGCGAAATGAGAGATCGACAAGGAACATATTTGATCAGAAACAGGCCCACTCAGACTAGCCAGGGGGAAAGTCATCTAAATACATGTCATCGATCTTGACATGAATAACAAGAAATTAAAATAAGAAAAGGGAAATGACTATCAAAATGACTATAAGCTGCAGAAGTAAACCATGAAACAATTGATTTGTATATCAGCACTTTGATTGTATGACATTTATAATACCATTTATTTAAACATTGTATAACAAGCTAGTTTTTGCTTGAGAAAATGCAAGTACTAACCTTATACATACATATTTTGCTTATCTAATGTTGATTCCTTTCTGTAATTTAATGAGCAGTGTGGGGTGAATGTAATGAACCAATACTGGTAAGTGAGCTAGTAGCTATGCAAGCAATAGTCAAGTAGTAAAAAGTTAACTAGGAAAAAGAGAATATTGCTGATTTGAATTTTACCACTTGTATTTTTTTTTGATAATCATCGAGAGTATATTGAGAAGGCCATAAAGCGAATAGCCAAAAAGAAATACAAGAGATATAAAGAAAAAAAAAAACTGATCTACTACAGCAAACAACAAGAAGACTACCTAAGATTTCTTATTACACCATAATTTGATGCCATCAGAAGATCTTAAGAGGTCATTTCCTGTATAATTGAAGTTTGAATCTTG
>Ga0325410_1005331_pt1 | contig 14212 bp, 9 predicted proteins | sample PopdelMetagenome_16_FD_206182 | JGI IMG/M metagenome (GOLD analysis project Ga0325410, IMG submission 206182) | Populus deltoides microbial communities from Bellville, Georgia, United States - Xylem-PdIQD-R3 | ecosystem: Host-associated > Plants > Phyllosphere > Stem > Wood/Secondary xylem... | reverse complement strand
ACATAATTTATGAACAAATAATTAATTTTTTATTATTTAATTTCAGGTTCACAAACATTGAGGCTGCCAGGACAATTACAATGGCGATGAAATCGTCGATGGAGATTCCATTGTTTCAATGGAGTCATGTCTCCAGACATCCTCAGTGGAGACCTAATATCGATGCCTGGTTTCGGCGATTTCAGGTAGGTGTTAATTTTTAATTTTCAATTTATTTTTAATAAATATTTTTTGTAATTTTATATCTTGTACTCTTTTCATTTTCAATGAATTATTTATATATACAGAATAAATTTGAGTGGGATAGCGCGGACAACAATGTTGTCAGGAGAGTATGGGAGAATCACGCGGCAACTAGGTAAAATAAAAAATAATATTTATTTTTGATTTATAATTTTATGTTCTAAATTCTAATTAGTTACTATGGATGTAGGTTGCGTGATTTTTGGTAAGACACTCAAAAAAAGGCAAAAAGATATACGAGGGACAACGGTCTAGAAGGCAGGAATGAGGTGGCAGTTTGGCGGGAATTTAAACCGCCATTCATCTCGGGAGATATATGGGTGGCATATATTGAGCACGTGACATCTGAGCGGTTCTCACGGTGCTCACAATCCGGAGCCATCAACCGGAACCGGGAAATTCATGGTTCGGTGACCACGCACACCGACGGCTCTGTCCCGTTCAGCGCACATGCGAAGCAGATGGCAAGATTATTTTAAATGAAATATATCATTAATTAATTTGTTGTTGCTTATAAATATATTTCACTTGCAATCTTTTTTTCCTTACAGGCTACGTCTCTTGGACGTGAGCCGAGTCCAATGGAGCTATTTATATAGACGCACGTGCGGAGTCAAGACCGCCAAAAGGGGGTGCAGCAATACGTGGACAACCGTGCTCAGCATTTTATGGTATGTTCGATCAATCAAATTATTTTGTAAGTTATTATTTTCTTGAATTGAATATGATGATTTTTTAAAAAAAAAATCAGGAGACCTATAATAGCCGGTTGAGAGAGAGATATGGGGACGATCCTTTGACCCAACCAGATTTCGATCCAGATTTATGGATGGAGGTCGGATTGTCTGGTGGACCCGATAAAAATCAGGTCTACGGGCTCTCCAACACGACGGCTGATAAATTATGATCGGCCCGTAGTGTCTCAACCGTTGGGAGCTCTCCATCAATATCGAGCACCCAGTCAGAGGAGTTTTTAGCCTTGAAACAACAATATGAACACCTCTCAACGGATTATGCTCAGCTCCATCAAATGGACATGGAGATTAGATCAAAGATGGGTGATGATCCATGTGCTGCTTCTTTTTGGCCGTACAGTCCCAGCAACAACCAGCCTCCTCCTCCTCCTCTAGCTCCGCCGCTATTTTAATTAGTTTAATTTTTTAAAAAAACATTAAATTTGTAATGAATATTTCGATGAATATTATTTAACATTAATTTTACATTTTTAATGTCTAATGAAAATTTATTTGGTTATAAGTTTTTCAATTGTTAATAAATAATTTTTTAAAAAATATTTTAAATTTATACCGAAAGTATTGTAGTATCGTTTACAATATTTACGGTCGTGCCACAATTGCCGACGGAATCACTGACGACAATCACCGACAGACATAACCGACAGAATAGTTCTGTCGGTATTTCACAGAGAGTTGGAAAAAAATTACGGGCCTGTGCCACAATTACCGACGGAATCACAGACGACAATCGCCGACGGACATTACTGACGGAATATTTCCGTCGGTATTTCACAAAGAGTTGGAAAAAAATTACGGGCCTTTGCCACCATTACCGACAGAATCACCGACGGAATTACCGTTGAATGTTACAGACGGAATATTCCATCGGTAACTTGGTGGCGGGAATTTATTTTTGTTTGGCGCTCTTATCCGTCTATATGTCCGTCAGAAATTTCGTTGGTATTTTTGTTTTTTTATTACCGACAGAAATGGCAATGGAATTAGAATTACCGACGCTCATGACTCCGAGGGATTTGTTTCGTCGGAGATACCGTCGATAATAATTTTACCGACGGTTTGTGTTCCTTATACCGACAAAATTAATCCGTTGGTAAAACTGTATAATGGCGTAGTGTAAATCCTCAGAGTTCAAAAAGGTTATTGGTTATGAATTTCTTCAATTTAGCCCTTAATTAACCCCAAAATTTTGATTTTCTTACAATTTTACTCCTGAGTTGAATCAATTAACTCTGTAAAAAATTAATTTTGTCCTCTAAAATTCTAATTTTCTCAATTAAACCCAAAATATTAGGCCCCCAAAATTATTTTTTCACCAATAAGTCCCTTATAAAATTTCTTCTTTTAAAATGATTATTTTACCCGATCGGAAGTATACTAAATCATTAGTTACCACTTTGCGTACTTATTTTATTATTTTATTTCATTTGAAATTTAAGTTGATTTACTAGGGATTTTTATCCCACATTATGACAATTCTCCCTTTTAATCTACCATTTTAAAAAAAAAAATTACCCTATTTACCACTAATTTACCATTTTTTAGGTTGAGGGTTTACAATGCGGGTTAGATTAGTTTTTTTTTTTTAACATAAAAATATATAAGTGTTGCTAACATGTTCTCTAGTATAAAAAAAATACGTGGAGGATAATTTGATGTGACCCAATCAACTTCATGGGTCCAAAGACAACTAAACAACTGTTAAAAATATATATAGTTTGACTAAAAAGATTTCAAGATGATATCTTTTTTAAAATATTGATACAAAAATATATTGGATTGACCTAAATCAACCCAGGTTAATCTACCAAATCCTCAACTTGAAACATGTGACTGTGATAACTCCATAGGAAGCAAATTAAAAAAAATATATAAAACTTAATTCTCAATTAATCCAATGTTGAAATATAGAATTAAAAATTCAATTAAAAAAAGACCAAAACACTAACAATACGAAATCAACCCAAGTCAACCTATCAAAACTCACAATCTAGGTTATCTGATTAAGATAACTCCATAAAAAATAAATTGAAATAAATTATGAAATTTAATTATCAATTGAGCTGTGTTGATTAATTTTTCTTAATTAAATAAAATTTAAAATTTTATATTCTATCAATTTTTTATTGTATTTTGTTTTTGAGAGTTTTTGAATACAACAAACCACGTTAATTTGGGTACATGCTGCGTTCATTTGTAAAGAGGGTGTCCTATTTCAGAGGTTAGTGCCTATTCTCAAGACTCCACAAATATTAATGTATCGCCATAACCAACAACAATATCGTGGTATAATTACGAATTTGGCCCCAACCGTGAGCTGAATTACCCCACTCCCCAACCACATGATTCATTAAATATCCAGTACGATCAGGCCGTCCCTCCAGCTGTGTGCCAAATTACAAGGGAGCAGAGGAAATGAGAACACGTTGAATTCTCATCTTTCGGTCAGGAGTGGCGCGTCTGGTTGTGACAGAAATATCAATGTGTAAAGTAGCTAGTAATGAAGATTGATTAAGAACTTCAACTGTATATCTTTGGCCTTCATTCAGGCTATATAAGCAGGTGAATGCGTACAGATTTCGCAGTTACAAGTGATAGATATACAACATTGGTTGAGTCTTGTAGAGAAATTCAAAGAGAGAAAGACAAGAAACTTGATACTCCCTTCTTTAATCTCTCTCCCTCTCTCCTAAACTCTTCATTAAGGGAAGGGTTGCTTCATCTGGGACTTGTGTTTTTTCTTCATTTGTGGTGTAGCTGGGGCTATAAGTATTGGGACTTGTATCCTTTTCTTTTCCGACAAGATAAAGCTGCTTACAGCAGCAAAAGAGAGATATATACTACTTTAGAAACTAAAGAAGAAATAGACGAAAACCGTTGAAGATCAATTGCTTTACGGGGAAAATGGTACCTGCTTTGTCAGCCTGGCCTTGGGAGAACTTGGGCATTTATAAGGTATAGGAACTTTCACATGTCCTTGATCATCCATTTCTTTTGCTCAAGAATTTTATTAGGTATTACAAATGTATGTATTTTTTTTAGTTTGTTGATATGCTTCTTTTCTCCCTCATGTGTCTTTTGTATGAAGTATCTGCTATATGGACCTCTTCTTGCAAAAGTGCTGTATACGAGGATTCTAGAGGGTTCCTTCAAGGATGATTGGTGCCTCCACATATTGATTATCTGTGTTGCTAGATCATCTCTTCATCAACTGTGGAGTACTTACGTTAACATGCTTTTCCTGACATGTAATCGCCGGATAAATCAACACGGCTATGATTTCAAGCAGATAGACAAAGAGTGGGATTGGTATATAACTAAGCTTCTCTTCTTATCTGTGTTTCAAACAGGAGGGTTCTTCTTATATTAATCATTTAGATTTGGCATATTCATAATGATAGCTGCTTCTCTTTTTGTTGGTTATTTTTGCAGGGATAACTTCATACTTCTTCAAGCTCTCATTGCGTCCATGGCATGTTACATCGACCCACCATTTATTGAAAATGTTCCTCTATGGAACGCAAAAGGTTTTATTATCATTTTGTCACTCCATGTGGGGATTTCAGAGCCCCTATACTACTGGGTGCATAGATGCTTTCATGAAAGTTATCTCTTTAATCAGTACCATTCAATCCACCACTCTTCTCCAGTACTACACCCTTTTACAGGTAAAAACAAAGCAAATATTCACGTATGCATGTGGACAGAATTTCTCCTCCTCCAACTTGATAATTAAGATATTTAATCTTTTGTAATGCAGGTGCAACTGCAACTTTTTTGGAGCATCTTGCTCTAACCACAGTCATTGGACTTCCAATAATTGGGTCTTGTATGCTGGGAAATGGATCAAGAATCATGATTTATGGGTATCTCTTGGTGTTCGATTTTCTTAGATGCTTGGGGCATTGCAATGTGGAAGTTGTTCCTCATCAATTGTTTGACACTCTTCCCTCTCTTAGATATCTTCTCTACACTCCAACGTAAGTACTCATATTTGCTATTCATTTAAAAAGTAGTACTAATATTTGCTCTCACACTTTCGCGGAGATGCCATAACATATGGTTTTTTGTTTTTTTGTTTTTTTCTTCTCTCTAGTATGTTATATTAAATACCATAATATCGTGTTTACCTAGGCTTCGATCTATTACTTAGTGCTTGCATTTTTCAAACAAATTAGGTGACTTAATAGAATTTGTTTTTGAATTAATGTACTTAACTATAATTTCTCTTAAATTATCAATTAATGTATATAGTTTTCTAGTGAAAATAATAAGGGTATTTATAGATATAATTGGGTCGGGTTTGAGTTTATAATTATATCAAATTTAATTTATGATATTTTATAAATTATAAATTTGACCCATTTAATTTTTTATTTGGACCTGAGTGAATTGAATATATTAGGTTGAGCTAAAGTTTTTGTGGATATTACATATATTCATGGTTAAGTTTACATTACTAATTTTCATGGGTCTGTATATACAACATGCATTATAGGTATCATAACAACCCCAGGTCTAATTTTCATACTTTATATCACCACTAAATCCAAGTTGCCTCCTTCATTCCATCTATCAAAGAGACAAACTATTTTTTATTACATTAAAGAAATCTAATACAGCCTACTAACAATAATCCACTACAAGATTTAACAGTTTTACCGACGGAATTTTTCCGTCAGTGTAAGACACATATTCCATCGGTAATTATATTACCGACGAAATCAAAGACGGAAATGATCCGTCAGTGAATTGTTCGTCGGTAATATTTTGTCCATCGGTAAATCCGTTGGTAATAGAATTACCGATGGATTTACTGACGGAACAATCGCGTCGGTAATAATTTTTTTATTACCAAAGGAAGTACCGACGGAAGTTCCTTCGGTAATTATTGAAAAAATTTTTTAAAAAATTCATTTTATAAAATTATAAAATAATTAAATTAACATAAATTAACACTGTATAATATATACTCAAAATGCTTGGAAAAAAGAATAATAAAATCAATTCAAACAAATTTGCAACAAATAAATAAAATAAAAAAAATAAATTCAACTAAAAAAATTCATATGAAAAAAATGAAGTTGCAATTGCTAAAAATTTAAAAATCCTATAAATAAATCTACTAAAAATTGATCTCATATGAAAAAAAAATCTCACAACAACATTTATACAATTATTAAGAACAAAAACAATTAAAAATAAAATAAAGAACAAATATAGTGAAAAAAATCATGTAAAAAGAAGAAAAAAGAAAAATCTTACCTTAATGTAGTTGCAAGTGAAGCTAAGGAAAGAAAAAAAAATTTCATTAAGCATATTAATTAAAAAAAACTAAGAGGATAAAAGAAGAAAGAAGAAGAAGACATACCCAAAGCATGGAGGAAAAGAGAAGGAGATGAGAAGAGAAAAGAAGAGAAAGAAATAGATAAGAAATGATGTTTTTTACATAAAGTGAAGAAGAAGAAGAAGTAGAAGAACAAGAACAAGAATAATAATAATAAGAAACGGGTCTGTCTCTTGTGAAATAAAGGCATTCAGGCTTTTTATTGGGACGCTTTACCGACAGATAATTAAATATTAATATTTTTTAATTATTCCGTCGGTAATTCTATCGGTAATATTTAATTTAAATTTTCAATTTCGTAAAATTTTTTCAGAAATCGCCAAAAAATTACCGATGATTTTTTAATCCATTGGTGATTCCATCTGTAATATTTAAATGAAAATTTTAAATTAATTGATTTTTTTCAGAAAACCGCCAAATAACACCGACGACTTTTCAATCTGTCGGTGATTTACTCTCTGGAAAATACCGACGGAATATTCCGTCGGTGATTCCCTTTGTAATTAACATGATGAACAGTGTTCACAATTTACCAACAAATTTACTGACGGAATTACCGACGGAAATATTCCGTTGGTAAAAATGACATGTCATCATTTTTTTTGCTTTGTTTTAATTTTTTTCCCATGGTAATTCCCTTGGTATATACCGAGGGAATATTTCCGTTGATAAAATCCCTCAGAAATTTACCGACGGAAATATTCCCTCGGTATTTCCGTTTGTATTTATCAATTTTCTGGTAGTGATCATGGAGTATAAACATTTCTAAATAAAATAAAAATAAATGTTTAATCTACAAACTATCAAATATAAAGATAAAAAAAGTATAGAGCATATTAGTTAGGTCAGGTTAATCAGGTTTTAAAAACCCCAACTCGCTAACTGATCTATGATATCTATTTTTTAGATTTTTTATTTACTATCATTTATAATATCCATATTATTCGATTTTGATTAGCTAACTCAAGTTAAATAATATCAATATTATAGATGAATCAGTTTTTCTTAACACCTAATAACAAATCAAAATATAAATTAAGTAAAATATTAAACCGCATGGCACATTTTATTTTTTGCATTTATTGACACAAATAGTTGTCATAGGCTTTTTAATTTATAATTAATATTTTTTTAAAAAAATAAATTTAAAAAACTTACATATTTATTTTTTATTTTTGACTAAAACATTTTATCAAACACGAAATGAAGCGATGTTCACATAAATAATATTTAGCCACGTCATATCTCGTTTCAAAAAAAAAAAACACATTGTCCCGTCTCTTTGCATACCTTCATGTCATTCCAGTGTGCCAATGATCAGTGGCATGGCGAAAGAGTACGGTAGGGTGAGAAAATAAGTGCAATGTCCCATTACACCATCCAACCCAAATATCTTCATTTCTTAGACAAAATCCCGAAATATAGGTGTTATTATTTGAACAATTTTTTTTTCTAAAAATATTCTTATATTGATGAGTGATAACTTGTTTGGTGGTGATACAGATACCACAGCCTCCACCACACAGACATGGGCACCAACTTCTGCCTGTTTATGCCATTCTTTGATGCAATATGGAAGACACTTAATAGTAACTCGTGGGAATTACACAAGAAAACAAGCACGAATGCAGGTAACCCCCAAACAATAGTAATGCCATTATTGGGTATCAAATTGTGCCTAAAAATATATACACTGCTTCAGTAACTGTAGCCATGAGCAATGTTACCACACGCCTCCATAAATTTGATGGAATCCTCTCGCCAAAAAATACACCTCAAAGTGTTGTAGACGGTGGCGCACAGGCACAGGCACGGTGACAACGATTTTGTGGAAGGCACTTGGTTATGGAAATTGTAGAATTTAAAGACTTTTATTAATCAGTCTGTAAAACTGAACAGTGCCCCATTTAAGTTATTTTGGGAAAAGCTGATTTGCCTCCTTTTGCCAATCTGATCATATATAATTTCGGGACTGTTTTAATATACAGTACAGCAAATCATCTTCTTCTTTTTTCTTAATTCTTACATTTTTTTTCTCAGAGTTGAAGCATAAACAAATCTAGACATTTTGACTAATATGATTTGCGGTCATGCAGGAAAATACAGGAGGAATATACCTGATTTCGTTTTCTTAGGTCATGTGGTGGATATAACATCTTCAATACATGCCCCATTTGTTATACGATCTTTTGCTTCCATGCCTTATACGACAAGGCTTTTTTTGCTGGCTTACTGGCCTCTGGCATTTATTGTTATGCTTATGATGTGGGCATGGTCTAAGACCTTCTTAATCTCTTTCTATAATCTCAGAGGCAGGTTGCATGAAACATGGAGTGTTCCTAGATTCGGCTTTCAGGTTAATTTTCTTCAAGTTTTTGGCCTTGCATTTTCTTGCTATAACACACATTGTTGAAGCTTGCTAGGAAATTTATTATGCATTAACTAATAGTTTTGTTTTTGCAGTATTTCTTGCCATTTGCTAAAGAGGGTATCAATAAGCACATAGAAGAGGCCATTCTTACTGCTAACAGGCTCGGGGTCAAGGTCATTAGCCTCGCTGCATTGAACAAGGTTGGTACTGTACTTGTGCTATAAATTTTGTCCTCGCCACATTGCACTTGTTCTGATCAAAATAAAAGAAAAAACAAAAAGCACAAAAGTCGTAGTTTTGGTGCTTTCTGACTGTGGTGGTCGAAGGAAATAATACTAGCATCAACCATGTTCTGCAATAAAAAAATACATACTGGAATGGGACCTATCAGTCTATCACTTTTTTGAACTTTTTGCAGTCCCGTTAATGCAGTGCCTCATGGTCTCCATTAAACTTGAAGATTTATTTTTTAATTATTTTGGAAACATACTGTGCGTAATGATCCTCTCCTAAGAGTTCAGATGAAGTGGTCTGAAATTAGAGTAGCTAGTTACCATGTCTGAAATAGATATGGTAAGCAGAATCTTTATGAGGAGAAGAACTGTATTAGTATCTTTTATGGATTTTTTTCCTGTCCTAATGTTCTTGAAATAGAACTATTTCGTCAAAAAGAACCTTTTCTTATAATAAACTGCAGGTGTTAAATGATTCCCAAGCTCGTCGATCAGGACCCATTAGTCATATTTGTTACTGTTTGCGTTCCAAATGGTTGAAACCACACCGTCATTAATTAGTGAATAATCACAATCTTCGGTACAACTACTGTAACTTGCAGTTTCGCTTTCTTTGTTTATAAAAAAAATAATTTAAAATAAAAATTCAAAAATTTTCAATAAGGCAAATTACTCAGTTTGTTTCCAAGTATCCCATCACATAAATTGAGGTTTTAATCTTGTACTCTAAGCCCACCTGTGTACTTGCCAGCTTTTGGAAGCACCATGATGGGTGTTCACTATAGATGATGATTCAATGCCAAAATTGAACTATATATTTATTCAAGTTAAAAGCAACTTTTCCCCAAAAATATTATGCAGAATGAAGCTCTGAATGGTGGTGGTACGCTGTTTGTGAACAAGCATCCAAACCTTAAAGTCCGAGTTGTTCATGGAAATACCTTAACTGCTGCAGTAATTCTCAATGAAATCCGTGAGGACGTGAAAGAAGTGTTCTTAACAGGAGCAACTTCCAAACTTGGAAGGGCAATTGCCCTCTACCTTTGCCGAAGGAGTGTAAGAGTCCTGGTAAGCGTTGCTACATCAATCTTTATCAGACAGAGTATCAAGCTTGACTTTTCATTCTGCTTAACAAAACTCAATAAATAAACGCTTAAACTCAAAAACTATATAATGTCTCCTCAGTCTTCTGATGGATGTGCAGATAATTCATCTTTATTTCTTGGGTTGTATTAAGGTATGCATCCATCTTTGATTTTATCGGTGAAAATTAATACTGCAGATGCTGACTTCGTCGAAAGAGAGATTTCAAAAAGTTCAAAAGGAGGCCCCACTTGAATATCAAAGCTATCTGGTACAAGTCACCAAGTACCAAGCAGCTCGTGGTTGCAAGGTACTGTGCCCAAAAACTATGAATTTGTAATGTGCAACATGCTTTTCTACCGTGTTTTATGTTAAAAATAAATTTTTAAATAAAAAAATTAAGTTTTGATTATTTAAAATCTTAGCAAATCAGACAAGAATTCGTTTAATTTTTTTCTTAAAAAATTTTAGAACAAACAACATGTTTTTCACCAAGTTATAAACAAAAATAATTAAGGGCTGAATCATCGGGTGCTTAACAAGGTAGGCCTACTTTTAAACCCAGACAAAATAAGTCAGACGGGTTAGCTTGGCTGGCTAGCCTAACAACATCCGACTTTTATTTTTTTCTCTAACTTTTTTTAAATTGATTTTTTTATGATTTTTTGTTTATTTTTTTTAATTTATATTTAAATTAGTTTTTTTTTTAGAGTCTCTTTTAAATAATAATTATATTTTTAGTAATGCATTTAAATTTGAAGAGTTTTTTTATTTATTTATACTTTTTTATCTTTTGTATGGATTAATTTTATTTTTTAAAATAAAAAATATTATTTTCAGATAATATTTCTAATATGTGCAGCATTGCATGATATTTATTTTTCCTTTTATTTTATTTAATCAATTTAATTTGTATTTCTATTTTTATTATCATTTTTTTAAATTAAAAAATTATTTTAATAAACAAATTTAATAACCACAAGCAAGTAAATATCTCATTTTTCAAGATTAAATATCTTAATCTATAATTGTCTCTTGATTTTTCAAATTTTATTTAGATGTATCATTAATGATTATTTATTTATTTATTTATTCAAACATATAATTCTTGATTTATTTGATTATATATATATATATATATATATGTATGTATGTATAAAAAAATTATTTGAATTTAGATTTTTTAAACCACAGAAATGTGTTAAAAGAAATTTGTATATATAATTTTGTTTTTAAAAAAATAAAAATATCTCACGTAACTAATAGGAATACTATATATTGAATTGGGTGGTTCTATTTGTTCAAAATATTATTTGTGAATTTTGAATGTGACGGGGTCGTATTGGAACCAATGGTAGACCTGGATCGTGGGCAAGTGGATCAAACCAGGGGAGCAAAGTTGCGCCCCCACAGGGACACATTTCCATCAATTTGTGGTGCCCCCCATTTTGTCCTTAAGAAGAGACTGCACATACGGTGATCTTGCAGCCATGAGACTACCTGATGATGTTCAAGGGCTTGGAAATTGCGAGGTAAATAATTATTTTGATATATTTTTAAATAAAATATATTTTAAAAAATAGTTGTTATGACACTTTCAAACAAATATTTTTTTAATTATTGATCATCACTGTAGATCTAAAGGAATTAAAAAAAGAAAAGAAAAAGAGACTCATAAAAATTAAATTTTGAGTTAAAAAAGGATTCCATGTTGCGACGGCGACGAGCTAACTTGCTCAAAGTGTATGATTAATAAGTATATGTGTGTTCTGGTGGGTGTTTTAACAGTACACCATGGACAGAGGAGAAGTCCACGCATGCCATGCAGGCGGTGTGGTTCACCTGCTAGAAGGCTGGGCTCACCATGAAGTGGGGGCTATTGATGTTGACAGAATCGATCTGGTTTGGAATGCTGCATTGAAGCATGGCTTGAAACCGGTCTCCAACGTTGTCACCAGACAAAATTCAATGTGAATGAATGCCCTCGTACTAGGAAACAAAGGATTTGGTCGCAACGAGAAATATTCCTTTGTTTTCTTCATATTATAATTTAACTGTAACAAATAAAAGTGGTTTCAAGTCGCAATTCAAATGCGATATATATTGTGACATATATATGTGTCACACCGCAGACCCTACCATTATCTTATTCTGCTTCTAGTGGAGGTTTTATATATTCTAGTTTATTGTTCGTGTGTTTTTCAGTGAATCAATAATAATTTTTATTTTAAATATAAAAAAATATAAAGTGTGATTTTAAGTGTTTTGAATCTTGGATGGGGGAGACGGAATCAATAGTCTTGGGTCTGATTTTTTAGGTTTGTAATTTCATTAAAATAATACAAAAACATAAAAAAAATATTAATTTGAATTAAAAAGCATTTTTGAAAGTATTTTTGAAACGTAAAAACAAACATGTTTTAATAACGAAATTCAACTCAACTTGTAATGAAAAAAATTATTATCACCCAACTTTTGTACAATATAAAAAAAAGATCCCATCAATTTATTTTCTCTTTACAATATGAAAAAAAAATCAATAAAAAAAATAAAAAACATCTAAGGAGAAAAAAAAATAAAATTAGCTCGAGATCTAAAATATTTTTATTAGTGTATATGATCTTTATTATATTTTATTATATGCAAGTGTCAACTTTGTGATTCAAGGTTATATTCTTTACTTGTTGTAAAAAAAACATATTAATAACACCTACACATTAATTCTTTTACGTTGAAAAAAAAAACTATTCAACCTGCAGTTAAACGAGTTGAATAAACATGTTAGCGTTTTGTTTTTTTGCATTTAATGACACAAATAGTTATCATAAGCTTTTTGATTTATAATTAATTTTTTTAAAAAAATAAAATAGAAAAACTTGCATATTTAATTTTTATTTTTTACTAAAAAAATTTATCCAATATGTAATGAAGCACAGTCCACATAAATGATATTTAGCCACGTCATATCTTGTTTATAAAAAAACATAGAACCTAACGTTGAGCTATATACCTCATATACCTCAAGATTCATGCACAGACAATCTTAATTTATAGAGACCCTAATTCCATCAATATTAAAATTTAACTGTTACAAACAAAAGTGGTTTCAAGTTGCAATTCAAATGCGATATATTGTGACATATGTGTCAGACCAAAGATTCTTTAATGAGAGTAGCCAGGAACCCTACCATTATCTTATTCTTCTTCTGGTGGAGGTTTTATCTCTATTAGTATATTAGCACCGTTCCACGCGCGTAAATAATAATTTTTATTTAAAATATAAAAAAATATAAAGTAAGATTTTTAGTGTCTTTAATCAAGCAGTAAAATCAGACCTAATAGCTTTGGGTCTAACTGATTAGATGTAGTTGCGGAACTAGATCTAATATCATTTGGTGTGGCTGCGGCGACAGACCTAATATTCTTATGTCTGGCTTCTTGAGTTTGTCGTCATATTAAAATAATACAAAAAATAATAATTTGAAGTAAATAAAAAAATAATAAAATTTCAAATTTTTTTAAAAGCATTTTTAAAATGCAAAAATAAACATGTTTTAATAAGAAAATTCAACCCAATCTGAAATGACAAAATATTATCATCACCCAACTTTTATACAATATAAAAAAAGTCACATCAATTTATTTCCTCTTTACAATATGAAAAAAAAAATCAATAAGAGAAAAGAAAAAAAATTTAAAGAGGGAAAAAAACAAAATTGGAAATATCTTAAAAGGAAAAAAATTAAAGGGAAAAAAATTAGTTGTTGGTGTATTGGGTGCTACTCTACTATGCGCTATTCATAGTGCTTGTCATAACTTATTTTTGGGTTATTCCCCAAATTCACTTTTTTCTCTTCCAAAAAAACAAAAAAAAATATTCGAACGAAAAGAAAATAATAATAATAATAATAATAATAATAATAATAATAATAAGCAGTGAGAAGAGGATGCCAGAACGCCCTGAAAATGACTAGAATTTGGTTAAGGAGATTAAAAAATATAAAGATTGAAGTTTAACAGTATTTTGTTGACTGGTGAGAGCTCTGTTGATGAAGGAAATTCATTTTTAGGAAGAAAAATCCAAAATCAGATGTTTATGGACTCAATTATATTTTATTCAAGGTTTAATTGAATTTATAGAGGGTTTAATTGCAAGAAAAATTGTTTTTAAGTCAATTTG
>Ga0325410_1005327_pt1 | contig 14215 bp, 4 predicted proteins | sample PopdelMetagenome_16_FD_206182 | JGI IMG/M metagenome (GOLD analysis project Ga0325410, IMG submission 206182) | Populus deltoides microbial communities from Bellville, Georgia, United States - Xylem-PdIQD-R3 | ecosystem: Host-associated > Plants > Phyllosphere > Stem > Wood/Secondary xylem... | reverse complement strand
CAAGAACATAAAAATATTAAGATGATTATATAAATTATGGTTTATTTTATTTTTTTGAAAAGTGATTGTAATCTAAATATATTTGTTTAATTTTTTTAGGAAAAAGAATCTTCTTTTCTTAACAAAATGAACCCATGTTTCTAATTTTTTATTGAGAAATAAAAATTAAAAAAATAGTTGAAAAGGGAAAAAAAATAGTTTAATGTTAGCGAGCAAACCCTAATTAGAGATTGATCAAGAAAGCAGACTGGGAAAATCAAGCGCGGACTAATAGATTAGCAATAACACTAACAATAAATTATTTATGAAATTGGATTTAGATTGTTTTTTTTTATTTTTAAAATTTGTAAATATATCTTGAACATGAATTTATCACAATTATGATATTTTTAGCTTTCAATCACACATAAAATATGAACATATTATTTTGATATTTTTTATTAACTTGCTTTAATAATCATAATTTTTTTTAACAAAATAAAGATTCAATAATAAAATTTGAACATACTATTAAGATAAACAAGAGATACTTTAATAAGAAGAAAACAATTAATGGATTTTTTTTCAAAATGACAATATTTTCAGGCATAAATGGATCAATCTTGAAACCTCCAGCTCTAGCTCCCTGTCTAACTCGAGTTTCTAATTAATTTTTTAAAAAATATTGAGAAGATGCCAAATTGATCAACCTTGGTAACCCTGTAATACAGGTTATGGATTTCATTGGGTTTAATAACTTTGTTCTTTTGTAAACTATTTTTATTTAATTATATGAAAAACAATGCTCGTAAAATCGAGTATCAACCTTAAAATAAACGTTTATTTGAGACCTTGATAACCCTATAAAAAATAAAAAAAATTAAATCATGAAGCTCATTTCCTAACCAATCTAATATTGAAGAATGGTGAAGTAAAGAAAAAGCAATTAAAAAATTAAAGAAGCAAAAACTAAAATTAAAAAAAAAAAACATATTGGGTTCAATGAGTATACCCATCAAACTCGTGCATCGGGTAACCCAAATCAACAAGTCATGCCCGTGAACCAGGTCATGGACCCCAATAGAATTAATAACTTGTTTGTTTTTCCGAAACTATTGTTTATTTAATAGTATGATAACAAAATAGATGATCACACAATTGATTAGCAACCCAATATCGGAACATTTTTCTTAGATCTTGATAACATCATAAAAAATAAAATAAAAAAAATTATGAAATTCAATTTCCAATCAGTCTAGTATCGAAAGTGAAATAAAAAATTAACTTAAAAAAAGAGTTAAACCTATCAAACCCATGAATAGATCCATGGACCTTCCAATATTTAATAACATTGTTTTTTTTCTGAAATTATTTTTTTAACTATATGATAAAAATAAAAGATCATAAAATTAATTTCAATTTTTTTTAAAAAAAGTACATCAGCAGAACTACAAATAAGAGAAACCTGAGTTACCCCTGAACTCACAACTGAGTCATTGATTCTATAAAATTTAATATCTTAGGGTTTTTCAAGACCTTTTTTATTTAACTATACTTTTTTTAAATATACACCATACCGTGATGTCATATATTTTTCTGATATCGCTATAACCATATAAAAGACAGATTTAAATAAATTATTAACTCTAAATCTCATTAAACACATAATATAAGCATTGAATTAATAATAATAATAATAATAATAAACCAATAAAAAAACATTATGGTTTACTATTTTGTAATTCGTAGTGTTTATAGGTGCGAGAGAACAATGTTTTCTTCAAACCTTTTAGTTTTTGTTGTAATTTTTATATCATATACATAACAATTGAAAAATATTATTAAAACTTTAAGAAAAATTTATAATAATATTTAAAAGTCATGTCAAAATTCAAAGTGGGCCTAGCCTTTTTTTATTTTCATGTCATTCATTTCTTATATTTAAAAAAAAATATAAATAACATGTCATTTGTCATATTATAAAAAAATATTGACTCTCACAACTCTCGAGGTCTAGATATGGAAACCAACCAACTGAATTACAATATGTACATATTATCATTTAAATTAAACAAATATATTAAGATTCTTCAGTATTTATATAAATAGTGCAGAATCTTAATATATTTAGGGTAACAAGTATATTTATATAAGGGTAGAGAACATCTCATACAAGTTTTGGGAATTTAGGGTTATGGTTAGGATTTAGGCAAGGGAAGTAAGGTTGTTGATGGGGCTAGTATTTTTTTAATAATAAAATTATAATATTAAATATAAAAGGTATTTAGTCATTAAATACAAAAGAATGATAAATATATAAATAATCAGATTTTATATTATTTTGTTTTGGGAAAATATTAAGTATTGGCATGTATATAAAATTCAGAATATAAATTATAATTGTTCATTATAATAGTTAATTAATCGTAATTTGAACCAATTATAAGACATAAGAGTGATTTTTCCAAAAAGATTTTAACCAAAGAGCAACAAAATTAAAACATTGAAGCTTGTAAATTATAAAAGTCGATGGCACATAAGTATTTTCTTCATAATTAATTAAGAAATGTGAAGAATATTGCGAGTATACGATTTTCACCAAAGCCATTATCCCTTATCCATATTAAAAGTATTATAATGTACTTAAATCTTGAAAATGTAAATTTTGGATAATCATGGCTTAATGTGTGTGAGAGAGACTTGTTGCAAATGAAGAAAAACACTAAATTAAATATATATAGTCATATATATGTAACTTTCATTGAACTGGTCCTGTGCGAAAACACGATTGCATAATAATACTGCAGATATCCATCTCTCTTATTTAGTACAATATTAACCAGAAAAGGGCAGACATTGGAGAATCGTCACTCCTTATTTCATTTTTGGGAGAAAGATCAGTGCATTATTATGGTGATTACAGCAACAGCATGCTTGAAATCTAACCAATCACAGGGACGCGAGTAACAATTCTGTTTTGGTCAATCCAAACACGAACCCTAGTGCATGAGAAATCTTTAGTCACTGGTGTTCCTTCCAGCACGACTTGAGTGTCGACGTTAGGGTTCTGCGTCTCAATTGTCACTACAGCAACCCTTGCTTGTGCTCCAAGGAGCTCTGGCCATGAACTCTTACCTGCAAGTGCAAAGACATTTTTGTTACAACACACGCACAATATTCCTTTAACAAATGCCATTAATCCTGAACTGTGAGTTTATTCATAATTACCTTGACAGTCTGATGCCATATCTCTGATCTTCTTCCCTCTCTTACTTCTGTGATGTTGCTGTACATGTGAGACCCTGATATTGGGTATTTATAGAGCAACATCAAGTAGTTTGTGCTTGACGGGAACTGAGCTTTTAGCCATTACATTCAATATTCAATCCTGTACAGCTAAACGAGAAATTGGACCTCCCACATTTAGACGATTTTCTTGCTGGATTAATCATTCAAAACTTATCCTTTTCAGCTTCAACAAGTTCTGCGTGCTGTACAGATATCTAGCCGAAACATTTTACTTTGATTGGTTCGATTTCTCATGGACCTTGACCCTTTCAATTCATTTAATGCTAATCAACCTTATCAGCTTAAGTGGTAATTGCGTTATAAAAAAAAATCTGCATTGGTGGTTTATTTCAGATTTTATTTATGTTTGGTATGGTGTGCAAAAAGTTTTTAAAAGTGTTTTTAATTTAAAAATATATTAAAATATTTTTTTTTATTTTTAACATCAACACATTAAAATCATTAAAAAACTAAAAATTCAATTTAATAATCTTTTTAAAGATAAATATAATTTTAAAAAACATTCAAAAATAGAAATGATCATCCTCTTAAACACTATCTTCAAACTTTGAAACTTGCAAAAAACTAAATTCGATATATATTTAACCGAATTTACACATATTCTAGATTCTTTGATGAGTAAAGCATTACTATTGGATGGATGATGACGGAGTTATTTCTCCTCCATCCACTCTTTTTGACCAGAATATTGCAAGAGTGTACGTGCAGCCATTACATAAGAATTAATGACAAACAATTAATGATGAAAAACAAACGTTAGATCCGCGGGAGCTGCTTCTGTTTTTTTTTTTTTGGTTTATGTTTTGACCATGGGGGATTAGGAAAGGGAGGTGTCGGGGTGGTAGTGGCATGGAAACTAAAAATGTATTCTGTCGAATAAACATTCTACTGTTTTTTTTTTTAAATATATATAGGTTATAAAGTATTTTTTATTTAAAAATATATTAAAATTATTTTTAAAAAATTATTTTTGATATTATATGTCTAAATGATCTAAAAATATATAAAAAATAAATTAAAAAAAATAAATTTTTAAAAAATATAATTTCAACCACTTTCCTCAGCACCTATGTTATTTATTTATTTTTTTACTTTTCCTCATCATTAAAATCGTGATGAAGGTGAAGATGCCATAAAGGTTGCAATATATATTAAACAAAGGCTGATACAACCACGACTTGTTAGCAGATGATTTTCTTTTTGTATTGGAATACGTAAAGGGTTCTTTAGGACAAAGTAAAAAAGAAAAGCTGAGATCTTTTTATTCAAATATAATATTTTTTTATTTAGAAAGCTGGAAAAATAGTTTTTTTAGTTTTCTGAATTTACATTAAGTTTGGAAAATGTATTTTAAAGATTCTTCATGAATTGTTCTTACGATTTTTTCATTGTTTTCTAAATAAAAAAGTGGCATAAACAATATAAATATTGTTTATATAAACACTTTTTAGCAATGCAAAAGGTTAAAATTATTTTTTTATATATTTATATATTTAGTTAGTTTCATAAATTTAATTATATTTAATTATGACGTACAAATCTAGTTGATAATATAACTTTTTTATAATAACTCTTAATTTTAATAAATAAAACTAATACTCTAAAATTAGATTATCATAAACATGAAAATATTAAGATGACTATATAAATTATGGTTATATTCTTTTTATGAAAAGTAGTTGTAATCTAAATATATTCTTTAATTTTTTTAAAGAAAAACAATCTTCTTTTTTTAACAAAATGAACCTGTGTTTCTATTTTTTTATTGAGAAATAAAAATTAAAAAAATTGAAAAGGAAAAGGAAAAATAGTTTTATGTTAGTGAACAAACCCCAAGAGATTGATCAAGAAAGCAAGTTGAGCAGATTCCGAATGGATTCCTAGTGAGATAAATATTAGGGTTTTTTCTATTTAATTTGTACCCCTGAAAATGAACAGTAGCAAGTGTATTGAAAACCCAAATTCAAAACTCTGTTTGACAGTAGGAACTTGAGTCTACTAGTCTTTATTGCATCATATATGTTGCTTCTACCTTGAATCCGTAACAAATATATTCATACAAGGGTCGAGAACATCTCCTACAAGTTTTGGGAATTTAGGGTTATGATTAAGATTTGGATAAGAAAAAAGAATGTTGTTGGTGATTAATTGGTAGTTTTTTTTAGTTATAAAATTATAATATTTAATATAAGAGTTATTTAGTCATTAAGTACTAAAAAATGATAAATTTATAAATAAGCAGATTTTTTATTATTTTTTTTGTTCGGAAGATATTAAGTATTGCTAGAAAATAATATAAATCATATCAGACTGTACCTAACAACTTAAGCTATTAGGTTGAGATGATTTTTTGACGTGGTATCAGAGTTTTAATGACCAAGCGGTCACGAGTTCGAATCTCATCATCCTCATTTATTTGATAAAAATTAAACAAAATGTAGTGTGGGTCTGTGCAAGTTTCAAGTTCAAAGGATTTTCCCTTAAGGGAGTGTGTTAGAGAATAATATAAATCATATCTTAAGACCTCACTTAACGGTTTAAGTTTTTAGGTTGAATTGATTTCTTAACATCGTATCAGAGCCTTGATGACCAATGAGTTCAAATCTCACTATCCTCATTGTCATAACTCAATTTTTGACCCTTTTATTTTAATTATTATTATTATTTTATTTACTGAAAAGGATAAAAAAATGATGATGAAAAAATAATAATGATGAAAAACAAGTAAAATAAAATAAATGAAGAGTGAATTAAAATTTGGATTAAGGGCAATATGATTGAAAGTTTTGGGTTTTAATTAAACTTTGAAATTAATCTAATTAATCCAATCAAGGGTTTAATTGGAGAATTGATAAGTTTTGAAACTTAATTAAGCTTGAAATTAATTTAATCAATCCAATCAAGGTTTTAATTGGAGAATTGATAAGTTTTGAGACTTAATTAAACTTGGAATTAATTTAATTAATCCAATCAAGGGTTTAATTGGAGAATTAACAAGTTTTAGACTTAATTGAGCTTGGAATTAACCTATTGAGGGACTTAATTGAAGAAATATTAAAGTTTGGGGTCAAAATTAAAAAATTTAAATCCAAGGACTACGTTGAAAATGGCGCACAAATGCAGGGGGCCAATTATAGTTTAAACCAGGGGCTTAATTACAAAACTTTTAAAACTTCAAGGGCCAAAACGCAAAAAATCATTAAACATCAAAGCGGTGCCGTTTGTGGATACGTTGTTCATCTTCTTCAACGGACGTCCACCGCCACCATTACACCTGCAATCAATGGTTGGAAGAAACAGATTGTTCTCTGGCTATAAAAGCCAAAGAACGAAAGGTCACAAAGGGATGGGAAAGGATAAAAAAAAGGCCACAAATGGTAAACAATAAAAAGACGGACACGAAAAAAACCAGGAGACAGACGAAGAGAGAAAATAGAGAGGAACGAGAACCAAAAACACAGAGAGATCACTGAAAAAAAAAAGAAAAAAACACAGGGGGAAGAACACTGGAAACAAGGAGCGACACAGAGAGGAGAATCAGCCCCACATTTGTCTTCATCCCTTCATCTTAAAACCAAAGGTGACAGAACGCAAACAGGAGAGGGTCTGGTAAACAAGGGAAACAAAACAAAAAGGAAAGACAAGCAGGAGGAGCAAGAGGAAACTTGAAAGCAGGAGCGTCGCCCTCAGCAATCTCGCGCAAATCTTCTGCAAAAGAACCAGGTAAGTCTATTACTCTCTTTCCCTGCTTTTCGTTTTAATTCACTGTTTGCCGTTTACTTTGAATTTATCTGCTCATGCACGCGTGATTTGGTTCACGCATGCTTCATGTGGCCCAGCCAGGTCACTGGCTTGGGCCAGTGACCGGGCCGGGTTGGCTGGGTCTAGCCCAGCCCATGTGGGCTGAGCTAGGCCCAACCCAAAAAAATAAAAAATAAAAGAATAAAAAATATATATGTGTATGCATGAATAAAAATAATATAAATTTATTGGTTTATTAATTGACGCCAGAGTCAGGAATAAAAATACTGGTTTAAATTTATATTATTTTTATTCATTGTGTTTTATTTTATTTAGCTAGAAAAAATAAAAAAAAATATGTGCATGCATAAAAAATAAAATTTATTTTATTAGTTTATTCACTGACGCCAGAGTGAGGAATAAAAATATTGATTTAATTGTTTTTTTAGCTACATAAAAAATAAAAACATATGTGAATGCGTAATAAAATAAATTTTTTTTATTTGTTTATTCACTAGCGTTAGAGCTAAGGATAAAAAAAATTGATCTAAATTTATTTTATAGCTACGTAATATTTACCAACGCCAGAGTTGGAATTATCCGTAATTGAATATTCATTGACGCCAGAGTCAGGAATATTATAAACAAATTATCATAGCATGAACTAATAAACATTTAACAATTTAAGACAAAACCAACAATGCAGTCTGCCTCAGGCAGAACGTTTAAGGGGTGATAATATCTTTCCTTTTATGTAACCAGTCCCGAACCATAGAATCTCTGTTGACCAGTTAGGGTTCCTAGTGACGATAATACTAGGTGGCGACTCCTTAAACAAGATATTTTCCTCTAAAAGAACAGGATACCAGAAATCTATTCTTTTTATTTGTTTATTCACTAGCGTTAGAGCTAAGGATAAAAAAAATTGATCTAAATTTATTTTATAGCTACGTAGTATTTACCAACGCCAGAGTTGGAATTATCCGTAGTTGAATATTCATTAACGCCAGAGTCAGGAATATTATAAACAAATTATCATAACATGAACTAATAAACATTTAACAATTTAAGAAAAAACCAATAATGCAGTCTGTCTCAGGCAGAACGTTTAAGGGGTGATAATATCTTCCCTTTTACGTAACCACTCCCAAACCATAGAATCTATGTTGACAAGTTAGGGTTCCTAGTGATGATAATACTAGGTGGCGACTCCTTAAACAAGATATTTTCCCCTAAAAGAACAGGATGCCAGAAATCTGTTCTTTTTCCATAATCAAGATTATTTTTAGGGCCGTCGCGATGTCGGGTGCGACACTCATTTACTTGATAAAAATTAAGTACAAGGTAATGTGGACTTTTGCAAGTTTCAAGTTAGGGCTTTCACTTGAAGTGGTATTAGAGTCTTGATAACCAAACGGTCACTAAGTAATGTGGATATGTGCAAATTTAAAGTCAGCATATAAAATTCAGAATATAAATTATAATTTTTCACTAAGACACTATGAGTGATTTTTCCAAAAAGATTTTAACCAAGGAGCAACAAAATTACTACATTGAAGTATGTAAGTTATAAAAGTTGATGGCACATAAGTATTTTCTTCTTAATTAATTAAGAAATGTGAAGAATATTGCGGGTATACTATTTACCAAAGCCATTGTCCCTTTTCTAATCTATATATATATATTTGACAAACATTACTAACACAAAAAAAAAAAAAAACTCTATTTTGTATAACCCATTCTAGATTAAAATAAGTAACCCGATAGGTATTCAATATTATCCGGTTTATCCATATTAAAAGTATTCTAATGTAGATGTGTTCTTTGACTTAAATCTTGTAAGTGTAAATTTTGTATAACCATGGCTTAATGTGCGTGGGAGAGACTTGTTGTAAATTATTAGAGAATAATATAAATTATATTTTAAAATTTTATATAATAATTTAAGTTGCTGGGTTGAATTGGTTCTTTAATATAATATTATAGTTTTAATGACCAAGCGGTTAGAAGTTCAAATCTCATCATTTATATTTATTTGATAAAAATTAAGCATAGAGATAATATGAGCTTGTGCAAGTTTCAAGCTTAAAAATCATTCACTTGAGAAGGTGTGTTATAAAATAATATAAATTATATCTTAGAATCTTATTTAACAGTTTAAATTATTAAGTTAAATTGATTATTTTACACGAATGAATAAAAATGATATAATTTAGTGAGAATTGGTTATTTTACACAAATGAAGAAAAATAATAAAATTTAGTCATATATATATGTAATGAACTGGTCTTGTGCGAAAACACGATTGCATAATAATATTGAAGACATCTATCTCTCTTATTTAGTACACTATTAACCAGAAAAGGGCAGACATTGGAGAATCGTCACTCCTTATTTCATTTTTGGGAGAAAGATCAGTGCATTATTATGGTGATTACAGCAACAGCATGCTTGAAATCTAACCAATCACAGGGACGCGAGTAACAATTCTGTTTTGGTCAATCCAAACACGAACCCTAGTGCATGAGAAATCTTTAGTCACTGGTGTTCCTTCCAGCACGACTTGAGTGTCGACGTTAGGGTTCTGCGTCTCAATTGTCACTACAGCAACCCTTGCTTGTGCTCCAAGGAGCTCTGGCCATGAACTCTTACCTGCAAGTGCAAAGACATTTTTGTTACAACACACGCACAATATTCCTTTAACAAATGCCATTAATCCTGAACTGTGAGTTTATTCATAATTACCTTGACAGTCTGATGCCATATCTCTGATCTTCTTCCCTCTCTTACTTCTGTGATGTTGCTGTACATGTGAGACCCTGATATTGGGTATTTATAGAGCAACATCAAGTAGTTTGTGCTTGACGGGAACTGAGCTTTTAGCCATTACATTCAATATTCAATCCTGTACAGCTAAACGAGAAATTGGACCTCCCACATTTAGACGATTTTCTTGCTGGATTAATCATTCAAAACTTATCCTTTTCAGCTTCAACAATGTATAGGTAGTTGAAAGTTCTGCGTGCTGTTTTTTTTTCCTTCCTTTTTTACGGTTTTAGTTAATAAAAAAGTCATGATTTCTTGTGAAATTCCATGTTGATCCAGTACTTGTACACATATCTAGCCGAAACATTTTACTTTGATTTGTTCTATTTCTCATGGACCTTAATGGCTGATGCGTCAGAGTGCAAACTTCGGACTCCACACTAGTATTCAGCAATGGTAGGCATTATTCTTGTAATTAAAAATACAGTGTACGTATGCCTTTTTCTGTCCCTTGGTTTATTTGACCGGAATACGTCAAGAGTATTGCAGCCCTCACGTAACACATACAATTATGAACTCAAAGCGTTGTTGCAGGCATTGAAAGATAAAGTTCCACTCAGCTGAAAACCGAAGATGAACCAGTTCCACTCAGCTGAAAACCGAAGATGAACCAGAATTGCAACAATTGGCTTTGATAGAACGAAACAAAAGGAGAAAATATATACCTATTTTAATTCTTCTATTTTTGGTCAATTTCCCACTAAATTGGGGAAATATATGCCAAATTAGGCCCGTAGCAAAAAAGTCAATCTTCTTCCTTGTGAGGTAATTGATGCATTTGGAAAACAATTATCGATTTGTCCATTTCGACCCCACATCTCAATTATCTAGGAAATTAATCTGATCCTTCACGAGATCTAATTATAACGGCTGAGCAAATTTTTTTTATAAAGAGTTCACAAGCAAACGTTTTATTTGTCACGAGTGTCGAGTCTCATGATCATGCTTGCCCTGTACAATATTTTCCATAGTTATGACATTCGGACTATCAGGTCGACTCTCTAAACGTACTAGCTCTTGGGGTCTGGGATTTATTGTATTAGTTAAAAAAAAATTCATTTTAAAAGTTTTTTTTTTTTCTTAAATGAGTTTTCTTGAATTAACTCAATTAACCCACAATCTAAATTTAAGTTGGGTTAAGCCTCGAGTTGGATTTTAAAACTATACAAGCTTCACCTCAATAATATTTTTGACATAAATCATAACATGATTATTACAAAAAATAAAAATCTGATTAGGGTAACACTCAACATGATTTTTTATTGTTTAAAACTTACCATGGAGTATTTGGGGTCTGGAATTTATTGTATTAGTGAAAAAAAAATTCATTTTAAAAATTTTTATTTTCTTAAATTATTTTTTCTTGAATTAACTCAATTAACCCACAATCTAAATTTAAGTTGGGTTAAGCCTCGAGTTTCATTTTAAAACCATACAAGCTTCACCTCAATAATATTTTTGACATAAATCATAACATGATTATTACATAAAATAAAAATCTGATTAGGTTAACACTCAACATGATTTTTTATTGTTTAAAACTTACCATGGAGTATTTGGGGTCTGGAATTTATTGTATTAGTGAAAAAAAAAATTCATTTTAAAAGTTTTTTTTTTCTTAAATGAGTTTTCTTGAATTAACTCAATTAACCCATAATCTAAATTTAAGTTGGGTTAAGCCTCGAGTTTGATTTTAAAACTATACAAGCTTCACCTCAATAATATTTTTGACATAAATCATAACATGATTATTACAAAAAATAAAAATCTGATTAGGGTAACACTCAACATGATTTTTTATTGTTTAAAACTTACCATGGAGTATTTTAACATGATTTTTTATTATTTAATACCTCGAGTTGGATTTTTTATTGACATAATATTAACATGTTTTTTTTCCTTAAAGTATTTTTTTATTTCAATCACTTAACTTTATTTTTTAAAAAAAATATGTTCATTCATGTTGACTAGAAATTAAACTTGATAACTTGTTTCAATTAACTTACCATGGAGTTCTCATAATGTCAAAAAAAAAATGATATTAAGTTAATACTTGATTTGACAAAATAAAATTTAATTTCATTATTTAAAACAAATTAAAACTTTGGGGACCAAGTTTAACACTAAAAAAAGGGATCGGAAGGGTTTGTTTCTTTATTTTTAAAATTAATGAGGCCCAAATTTTAAAATTTGTCCCAAAGGTTTTTCCATTTTTTATCTCTTTTTATTGAAATTTTAACATTTCAATCCTAAATCTTATTAAGAAGGGTGCGTCTTGGATGTTTTGAGGTGGAAAAAAGTATTTTGGGTCCAAAAAGTCGGGACTCGACTTTAGTGGACCACGTATCGTCTCCTATCTTTAAAAACATTCATGACAACGCATCATCTTCCCGCTTTAAGAGTGAAAAACATGTGGCCAAGCAAGCACACGCATTTGGCCTTCTTTTTAATGGCTCATTTAGGCCTAAATGTATGGTTTCTTTTATTTTCAAATTAGATTATAGCTTTTTTTTAATAGTAGAAGCATTCTCTTTTGAATTGGCCTTTGTGATGGTTTTTTCCTTAAATTTTATTTGGGTGGTTGCTATACATGTTTATTTTTATTATTGTATAAATAAATAAAAAATTAATTTCAAAAAACAAAGTTGTTAAATCCAATTTAATCCATAACTCAGTCATGTATTTAGTAAGTTAATACAAGTTAATATGATTGATCCGAAAAACTATCATCTTAATCTTTAAAAAAAAAAAAGAGAGTAATGATGATCCTATCTTGAAATCTCTTTAAAGTCAAATTATATTTTAATCCGGTCAACTAGGTCATTTTTGAACATATTAGGTCTATGATATATCAAGCCAACTCTCACCTAATTTAATTTGAATCATAGGCAAAACAAAGAGTTAGGTTGGGAATCTCTATATTGACCAACCAAGCAAAGCTGAATTTAATAACACGTCTCAAAAGTTCCTCTCAACAACACCCTAAGCATTGTATTATACTTTTATTTTTTAATATACTCACCTCTACATTATGATAATATTATTTTGTTATTAACATTTTCTTTTATGATTATGCTAAAATATTGTCAATAAACAAATAAAATGGTCAAAAAATACCAAAAATAATTAAGCATGTTAAGGGGATAAAGGGGTTTTAATTAAAGGAATATTTTTTTATCTTTATTTTAAAATTTCAAATTTGATTTATGTTTTTTTTTTCTCATATGTGTTCTGGTTGTTTTGATTTTTATTAAATGGAGAACATAGAACATAAAAGTTGTTTTTTTAAAAAAATATTAATAAGAAAATAAGAAATTATACTAGCAAATTATTTGGTTTTAATGGAATGTAAATTCTTACTTTTCTTAATAAAAAAAGTATTTTCATATAATTAAACAAAAAAAAATTAAAGAGCTCTGCAACATGAGATCAAATGTATTAATTTGTATCTATCTCTCAATCTACTATTTTGATCTTTAGTTAGCGCTAACAACTTTTTTTAATATTTATTAAAAAATATAATTTTTAATTTATTTTACTAAATAAATTCATCAAAATTTAATTTCACATTTAAATATATTCAGCAATGGAGCGTATGTCAAATAGCTAGTATAATATTATAATAAAAACAACATATAAAATGTGCCATAATTTTCAATATTCTCTGTCTTAATTTTTCTTAATTTTCAATATCCTCTGTGACAATTTTTCTTAAACAATAAATAACAAGCTCAACCAAAGTTCTCGTTAAACTAAAATATCTAGGGATTTTTTTTCCAAGTTCTTCACTATTTATATAAACAATGAAGCAAATGATTTTTTTTTTATTTTCAAACTTTTTTCTTTGAATTGAAACTTTTTATAACTTAATTAGAATAAATTAGGTTCTAAATTATGATTAAAATATCAAATAAAAAAATAAAAAACTCAAATGTAAAATATACAGAAAATACATGGCTCACTCTAAATTTATGACTATTTTCATTTTAGTTCAAAAATTCATTTTGTTTATTTTTTAACCCTTGAATTTAGGAGAAAAGATAAAAATTACTATAAAATAATTGAAAATAGAGTTATCGGTTGTGATTTTGGCAATCAAAATAGCCAAGTTTGGTAATAAAGGATTATATTCGACGAGATCAATTTGATGGTAATATTTTTTTTTCTCTAAACATGACGAGAACAACATATTGGGTTTGATTTTAATTTTTGAGATTTAGATGATTTTTTTTAATTATTTTGGAGTGTTTTTAGGTCTGATGAGTAGTTTTATGGTGATTTTTAGATGTTTTTGAATGAAAATATATTAAAATATAAAATTTTAAAGAAAAAAATCCCTTCCTAATTTTTTAGCCATCAA
>Ga0325410_1005326_pt1 | contig 14220 bp, 10 predicted proteins | sample PopdelMetagenome_16_FD_206182 | JGI IMG/M metagenome (GOLD analysis project Ga0325410, IMG submission 206182) | Populus deltoides microbial communities from Bellville, Georgia, United States - Xylem-PdIQD-R3 | ecosystem: Host-associated > Plants > Phyllosphere > Stem > Wood/Secondary xylem... | reverse complement strand
CGCTTTACCCAATTATGGGTCAAACCAAAACCAGGAAACTTTTGCTTACCTGATTGAAGGCCAAACACAATGTCACCGTACTCTGAGACAACATCATGCAATTCTTCACTAGAAAGACGCGGGGATGTAACATCTTTTTCAACTCTGCCAACAAAGAAATCTTTTCTGTTCTTTCTGTACCTGTGATGAAGTGGCAAGAAGCGACGGTGACAGTCAAAAAAAGAAGCTTTACCTCCATTTGCTAGCGTGAATGCCTTGTTGTTTTCCATGCAGTATGGACATGCGAGTTTCCCATGCGTGCTCCAACCAGAAAGCATTCCATAAGCTGGAAAATCATTGATAGTCCACATCAATGCCGCCCTCATAAGGAAATTTTGTTTCCTCGATATATCATAAGTCAGAGATCCGGAAGACCACAACTCCGCTAACTCATCAATCAACGGTCGAAGACAAACATCTATATTTCGCCCCGGGCCTCATACATGAACTCCGGCCTCATACACATTCCCGGTGGCAAGTTATAAACTGTGAGTATGACTGGCCAACAAGAATAAGGAGCAGCAAATGACCCAAATGGGTTGAATCCGTTTGTACACAACCCAAGACGCACATTCCTTGATTCAGCTGAAAAGTGAGAATGAACACTGTTAAAGCGTTTCCACGCTTCGCCGTCAGAAGGATGAACCATCACTCCATCAACCGCATGGTGTGCTTGGTGCCATGTCATGTTCTCAGCAGTCCTTGGTGACATGAATAACCTCTGCAGTCTGGGTGTGATCGGGAAGTATCTAAGTTTTTATATGCCACTAGAGTCTTTCCCCTGCCAGTTCTAAGTTTGTAACGGGAATGCCCGCATGTCATGCACTCGGTCATCTCAGCATTTTCAAGGTAGTATAACATGCAGAAGTTAGGGCACATGTCAATTTTTTGGTATCCTAAACCGAGGGGTTTCATCATGGACTTCGCAGCATAGAAGTTCTCTTTCAGCCTGTTCCCTTCAGGTAAAATGCTTCTTGCCCATTCAATAATCTTGTCATACCCGGCCTCACTCAACCCGTGATCTGACTTGATGGTGAACACCTGTGCTACGGCCGATAATTTACTGTGGTTCGTGCAGCCATCCCATAATGGTTCGTCAGAATCTTTCAACAAATCAAAAAACCTAGCTGCATCTGCATTAGGTTCTTCTTCTACGATTGGACATTGACTGCCATTACCTTGATTCATTCTCATTGCATCCATAACCATATTTCTGTAAGGATTAGTGTTGTCATTTGCCGCTTCATGCACGTTGCTAGCACTAGAAGTAGACCCAACCACCGTTTCTTCCATTCTCCTCTCACTCTCGCTAACAAATACTTCTCCATGTGCATACCAACACTGGTAATTCTCCATAAACCCTTTGTGTAGAAGATGCATCATTACAACATCTTGATGCAGATACTTTTTATTTTCACACTTCCTGCATGGACACCTAATACCGCCTCCAGTAAAATTTCTAGGAATAGATGTTGCGAAATTAATAAAACCCTGAACCCCGTTACAATAATCCATCCTCCGCAATCCTTGGGGTGAATCTCGATACATCCATGAACGATCATCCATGATTTATATCGAACCTCTATAAAATTATGATGACATAATGTATTAATTAACTAAGTTAAGTAAATAAACTTGCAAAAATATTACTTTACCTCGAGATTATCCAATAAACCAATCACAACTTCTCATAAATATTAAATATTCATTATCATTTATCAACGTCCATACAAATTAAAATATATAAATTTACAGAAATTACCACTCCGCAATACCATTGACAAAACTTTAAACAGACCCATTAAGTAAGCTATTAATTATTTCAAAATAGCACATGTACTTCGGTAGTTCCATAAAGTTTTAATAGTTTACAAACAAATATAATCTTACAAAATCTAAAACAAACCATAACAGGTATAGAATTATACATTCATATACTACAAGTTTGTTTGAGAAATAACAATAAAACATGTACATTTGCTAACAAAATACATATACTAAAAAAATGATAAAATATAATTGACATTTAATTAAATATTAAAATTTAAAAAGAAAGAATTACTTACAAAAATTGATAAAATCCTTCAGTAAATCAGAACACGGATGCTATGACCACAAAACTTCAAGAAATATAACTTGTTGTACTGATATGAGGAAGACTTTTTTTTTTTTGGGAGGGGCGGCTGGTTGTTTGCAGATGGGGAGAGTTAGGATTAGGAAAGAAGAAGGAGAAATAGGGGAGGAGAGGGTCGGCCGAGCTGACATATATTAACTTTTATTGTGATCCTGACGGAAACATAGACACGTCACCGTACGGATCTGCCATTTCAAATCCCTCGGTGAGTCCGTCGGTAATGTAAACGGCGCACCGGTCACGTCACTATACAGGCTGTCATTTTTGAATCCGTCTGTGATGTCGTCGGCAAAAAATGACCCGCCAAAACCTCCACGTCAGCGACCCGCCTTTTTTTTAATTCGGAAACTTTTCCGTCCGTAATTCCATCGATAACTACCGACGGAAATATTCCATCGGTAGTTACCTACAGAATTACAGACGAAAAAGTTTTCGTCGGTAGTTACCGACTGAATTACGGACAGAAAAGTGTCCGTCGGTAATTCCGACCTCAAATTACCGACCGAAATATTCCGTCGGTAAATCCGTTGGTATTTAGCGAATTTCTGGTAGTGAAAAGACGAAGGGAACCTGCAGATCTGTTAACAAATATTGAAGCCAGATGACATCAGTAGTGCCGTCTTCTAAGGCTTTATACTCAGCCTCAGTAAATGAGCAAGCAACTGTGCGTTGCTTGCCTGACTTCCATGAGATCGGCGTCTAACAAAAAAGAAACAAGGTAACCACTTATAAACTTGCGATCATCAATACTACCAGCCCAATTTGCATCTGTAAAACCATGTAGAGTAAAGGAGGAACCTCGAGTGATAGGAAAACCATAAGATGTCGTACCTTTAAGGTAGCGTAGAATGCATTTAACGACGGCCTAATGAGAATCTGTAGAAGCATACATAAAGTGACAGAACCTGTTAACAACAAAGCATATATCTAGTCAGGTGAAGGGAAGGTACTAAAGAGCACCCATGATTTGAAGAAATCATGTGGGATTAGAGAATGGATTATCCGGCAGTATAGTAACTTTTGAAGGAGAAACTAGAGTATCAACAGGTTTGCAGGAAGTCATACTAGCCCGAGTGAGGATGTCAAAAATATATTTGTACTGGCACAACATCAAACCCATACCTGTAGAGTGAACTTCAATACACAAAAAGTAGTGAACCACGCCTAAGTCACGGAGCTTGAACTCAGAACTTAGTAACTATATTAGGCGATGAAGCATAGTAGAGTTTCTACCCGTAAGCAGAATATCATCAACATACACCAGGAAATAAAAGATATTAGTACCATCAGATAAGATAAATAGGGAGGTGTCAACCTTAGGGGAAAAAAACCAATGGAGAGCAGAAAGTCACTCAGACGAGTGTACCATACCCTCGGTACCTGTTTTAAACCATACAAGGACTTGTTCAATCTGCACACATGAAATGGAAGAGTAGAGTCAACAAAACCTGAAGGTTGTTTCATGTAGACCTCTTCAGTAAGAACATAATTGAGAAATGCATTATGAATATCGAGCTGATGAATCTTCCAATTGCGTGAAATCGCAATAAAGAATACAAATCTGATGGTGGTCTGCTTAATAACTGGACTGAAGGTTTCAGAATAATCAATGCCTTCCTACTGGGTAAAGCCTCTAGCAACTAGATGGGCTTTATAATGCTCAATGCTGCCATCAATACTACGTTTGATCCAATACACCCATATGTTGCCAACAACATTCATCGAAGGATGAAAGGGAACTAGAGACCAATGTGATTAGAATGCAACGCCTTGATCTCATTATACATAGCATCATGCCAAATGGCATACCTGTCAGCATCAAAGAAGGCAAGAGGTTTAGAGGAAGGAGAGAGCAGTACCCGGGTGGAAGCTGTATCAGTGGCAGTAGAAGCCACCAGATTTGCTGTCTTTGGCTACCGCGACCTAAGGACCATAAGATGGCGGCTGATCAGGGGCGGTGATGCAGGAGAAGATGGTGGCAAGGAGGTGTCCTGCTGCAGTGGATAAAAGGAGAAATTAACCACCAGATTCAGACCAGCTGAAGTGGCTGTGAGAGAATCTGCCGCAAGTAGAGGGCTAGCAGCAGCAACAGGGATGTCAGCAGAGGCAAACCCTGTAGGAACTTGGACACTGGCCAAATAAGAAGAAGCAGATGAGGAACCAGAGGGCGTCCCAACACCAGTAGAGGCGTCATGCTGGAGGGTAGGGGAGTCTAATTTGCAACCTGTACTTGCAGCAGAATGGTTAGATAAACATGCATGTGATGATGGGCAGGGGAAGGGTAGAGGCTGTGGCGTTTTGGTAGTGGGTGGTGGCAGAGCAGAGGTAGAGGAGGGATGGTGAGATGCTATATGGGTGGTGAACGATGGGGAATGAATCAGATTTGGGAGGAGGGTAGTGGCTGGTTGGGTAGGGGTTGTAGCCGAAACCTTTACAATCTGTTCAGAATTATCAAAGAGAAACACATGTTCATGAAAACGGACATGACAAGAGATATAAATGCGTTGAGATGCAATCTCAAAACAACGATAGCCAAGATGAGATGAGCTCTAACCAAAAAACACACATGGAGAGGAACAGAAATCTAATTTATGATTGTTATAGAGACACAAAAAAGGAAAGCAGAGACATCTAAAAGTACGCAAAAAACTGATAATCAGGAGACCGTTGAAACAAACAATCAAACGAGGATCGATTTGCAAGAACAAGAGTAGGCATGCGATTTATGAGATTGACTGAATGTGAAAAGCATAATTCCAAAACCGGAATGGTGCTTTACATTGTCCTAGAAGAGTAAGGCCAGTTTCCATAACATGCCTATGACGACGTTCTACTATGCCATTTTGTTCGCGAGTGAGGACAAATAAGATGATGATGAATACCAATGGTCTGAAAGAAAATGGATAGTTTGTGATATTCACTGCCCCAATTAGTTTGAATAGATTTTATTTGTAATGAAAATTGACGCTCAACAAGAGTTTGAAATCGGTGGAAAACAGAGTAAACATCAGACTTGGCAACAAGGGGATAATACCATATATATTTTGTGTTCGCATCAACAAAGATAACAAAATAACGATAGCCATCCAAAGAAAAAAGGGGAGCAGGACCCCATACATCACTAAAAATTAATTCAAGCGGAGCAGAAGTTTTGTGACCTATAGGTCCTAAAGACAAACGTGATGCTTTTTCTAATGGACAACTTTGACATTGAAAATTAAGATGTTTGTTGTTACAAATGATCTTATTTTTCAAGACTAACAATTGAAAAATACGAGAGGTAGGATGACCTAGTTGACGGTGCCATAAATCAGCAGAAGCAGAAATGCAGGGAGACCAATAGGCTTGAGCAACTGACGAGACGGAAGACCTGGACAAAGCATAAATACCATCTTTACTCTAACCTGAGAGGAGTACTTCATTGGTGTTGAGATCATTGGCATAAAACACAAATGGATGAAATTAAAAATAAACATTGTTATGGAGACAAAAATTTCTAAACAGAAAGCAAACATTTCGTGATTGCAGGAACATGAAGAACATTAGACAAAGTGAAAGAACAATGTGGTGTATATATTTTGGTATGACCGATATGAGATATGGGAAGTCCCTTGCCATCACCAACATGCAAATTATCATTACCAAGGTATGGTTCTGAAGTAGTCAAGGTTGCAAGGTCGGGTGTGACGTGTTGATTGGCACTACTTTTCAGAAACCATTTTGCAATACCTATGGGATTACACATTGCTAGATTTGCACTAGGTTGCTGTCCATAGCCTTAGTGCTGAAGCTGAGAGCAGTAAGGAGTAGTATGGACGATTGTTTGGCACAATTGGCAGCGTGGATTTTGCCCCCTACTGCGCTGCCATTTTCCCTGCCAGTTGCCTTGTTTGCCATCACCGGTGGAGGAGTTGTGGAAGCTGCGAAAGTCTGGTCTGGACATTGCAGATCTGTGCCCTCTGTGGCTGAACTGGTTTGGACGCCAACCTTCTTGAAAACAACCCCTATTGTGACTAAAGTGTGCAACAGACTGGCGTTGAGAGATAAGGGCTGAAGGAGGTGTGTTTGGCATGGGCAATAAAGGAGCATTGATGGCAGCAGACCCCATGGATGGATGGAATGATTTGTGAAAAAGATGACTAAATAGGTCTGCATACGGGAGAGGTTCTACCCTGGTCACAAGGCTTGTTACTAAGTCTTTAAACTCTCTGTGACGGCCACAAAACACATATAAATTGAAATTCTCCAGAGAAACAGGCCAGCCAGCAGCGATTAACTCATCAAATAGGGCCTTAGCTTATTGCATAAAGTGAGTTACCGACTCATCACCTTGTCGAAGGTGTTGAAAGGAGCCATGAAGTTGCATAATACAGGAATTGGATGTGAAAGCTAGAGCTTGCTCAAGTGTGCGCTAGATAGAACATGAGGTTTGGAAGTCAACAACAAGATGAAGAACTTCCATGGATAGTGAAGAAAACAGATCACTCAGAATGAGTTGGTCCTGTTGTTTCCAATGAAGAAAGAGTTGATTTACCTGAAGAGAGACACCATCGACAGCAAGAACATGTGGAGAGGGCATGAGTTAGAACCATCAACAAAGCCGAAAACTCCTTGGCTTAGAAGATACGACTTCATCTACATTCGCCAATATAGATAATTGGTGTTTGTTAATCTGAGGGAGATGACTTGGTTAATGTGGGAGAGGGAGACAATTGTAGTACCAAAGACTGTATCAGAAGAGGGTTGCAATAAAGGAGCATTACTGGGGTTGAAGAGAGCATGACCACCATTTATGAGTTGTGGCCACTACAGAACAGAAGCTGAGGAAGATAGTGGTGCTGCGGCAGGAGAGGAAGACGACATCGTGGGCGTTGCAAAGGGAGAGGTAGTAGGTGGCTGGGATGAGGAGTCCATTGCAGAGGGGAGAAGAGGTGTTTTAGTTTATTTACGGCTCTGATACCAATTCGAGAACAATAGAATGATTTAGGTTGTGTCTTAGCCAACCTTTTCTATTTATATATATGTGGCAGTACTCGGCAGTAATCGTATAGATAACAACAATGGAATAACCCTACATTAATTCCTATAAATATATATACATGCCATACATTCTATAATAAAGATGCACCACTAAATGACCACGGGCTCCCAGCTAAGCGCAACCAAGCCATCACTGCTACGACATTTCAATAATGAAACTGAATAAAACTGATGCAAAGTGCTACCCAGCTATGGAGAGTGATTGATAGCCAACCGAGATTTGAGAAAGAAAGAGAAGAAGCGTAAGAATTCAAAGGGAATCACGATATCCACTACTTGCTATAGATATTTTCAAGATTTTCAGGGGGAGGAATTTGAAATGCCAAGTGTTTTTTTTAATACTATTTCCTTCCAAATTTTTTTCGAAATTAAATATATTTTTGTTAATTAGATACATATATTTTCTATATTAAATTGATTAGCTTATATTTAATTTTATTAATAATAACATAAACATTTTAGGAATTTTGCCAAGTATTTGTTTACCGCTATTTCCTTCTAAAATAAAAGGAATTGAATGAGAAATTGTATGGTGATCAAGTTATAACTAGTGGTATTCTATTAGTTACTTATTGGGATCCACTTTTTAGAAATGAATAGATCCAAATACAAGAGAGAAATGCTAGGTGAAGATATTTTTATTATTATTGGTGGGTCGTGGATTTTATTCTCTCTCACTTCTGTATGTTTTTTTTTTCTTTTAAACATGGATCTCATTGATTAATTAATAGTGTCGCATGTGTGCGGCATCGCGCCGATCGTCCACTCTCACTTAGGTATTGTATCTGTCTAGCAAATGTGGGAAGATAAGGAATTATTATCTCTTATCTGTGGAAAAATAAAATGGGAGTTGCAACCTAGTATTTTGATCACTAGGAACCTTAACTGGTCTCAAAGATCGGGTACGGGGACTGGTTGTGTAAAGAAAATGTATTAGCACCCTAAATATGCCATACCTAAGGTAAACTACATTGTTTTATTGTCTAATATATGCTATGGTTGTATCGTATTTCTAATTGTTGGTCTATCTATGGTTTAAGAAAAGTCCTCCTCGGTAAGGAAATCCTTATCGGGGTAAAACCTAACCGTCCTATGTCAACAAAAGAAAATACCTTTTGAATATCAGGAATATGTTTTACATGTAAATTCATAATCTCAGATACTAAAACAAAACAAAATATTTTTTTGAGTTTTTTTTGAAATATTGGCCTAGTTCTCATGACTTTAATAATCTGGTTATTAAAGCCAAAATATATGCTAAAACATATTTTTTGAAGTTTTCTTTGATGTATGAAAATACAATATGAATTTTTTTTCGCTTTGAGAGACTTTGCCGTATGCATGAAAACAAAAACAATTTTTTTTAATGAAAACTAGGTATTTTAATAATGGATTTGTGTCCTTACGATATAAAAATACAAGCCGATATTAATCAAAATGGCGTAAAAAATTTACGCGGGGAATCACAAATGTTTTTTTAAAATATTTTTTAATTTTTTTTGGAACGGGCCAGACCCAACCTAAAAAGAAACTAGGCCAAGATTAACCCAAAATAAAATACAAACTATCTTATATTGGCTGAACTCAACCCTGCCGCGTGAACCGGGCTAATGATCCAAGTCGGATGCACAGTAACCAGTCCATATAATTAGCCGGTTACTATGCTCATGCACAGTAACCGGGTAATTATTTTTCCTTGCTAGCAGAAATGTGCACTGTGCACGTTCTGCATGCAAGAAGATGAATATGGGAAACAGAGACAGGGGAAGAGAATTACCTGGAATGGAGGAGCTCTGGGAGCTGGGTTGACGGTGGCTTGTGGTGGCGGTGGCGGTGGCTGCGAACTGGGGAGCTGAGAGCGGCCGCCCGATGTTTCTTCTTCTTCTTCTTCTTCTCTACTTCTCTGTTTTATTCTTTTTTCTTCGTTCCCTCCTCTTCTCTGATTCTTTCTTTGTTTCTGCGTGACTTCCTCTGTCTGTCCTTGTTTTTGCTTCTTCTTCTGTTTCTCACGGTGCAGGGGCTGTTATTGATGACGGGGAGTATGATGGCAGCTGGCGGTGATGATGATGGCGGTGGTGCTGCTGCTGCTACTTCAAATGGCGGAGAGAGAGATGCACAGGTTGCTGCAGTTTCTCCTTTCTACGCAAATGCACAGGTTTCTCCTTTTTTCTTCACGAGTGTTGCAGCGAAACTAGTAGGGGAAGAAGATGGGAAGAGGTTGAGGAAGAATGACGGTGGCGTTGGCAGTGCTGGGGGCGGTGGTGGTGGCGGTGGCAACTTTGGTGTTGCTCCTGCGGTGAACGTTGTTTCAAAGCTGAGGGAGGAGAAATGGTGGCTGGTGAGGAAGGTAGGCTGTGGCGCCCCCCTTTTTTTCCTTTTCCTCTATGTAATATTCTCCCTTGTCCCTCTGTTTCTTTGTTGGTTTCGGTTTTTTTTTTTATTCTTTCACTCTCCTTCCACCCTCAAAATCCCTCGGTTCGTTCCTCTATTTCTTACCAAAATTCCCCCCTTATCTCCATCCCCCCCCCCTCTAAAATTATAGGTGCAGGAAGAGAGGGGCACCTTACCACTGCCATGGTGCAGGGTAAGGCAACTACCCTGCCCATGTCTTGGAACAGGGTAGGGTGGCAGGAAAAGATTTAAAATCTACTTCTTCCCTGCCTCTGCATAGGCAAGGAAGAAGGAGAAAAGTGCCGTTCAAAACAACACTGTTTTGGTTTTTTTTTTTTTTTTAAGAAGAGGAAATGTAATTGGGAAGAACCTAAAAATGGATTATGACAAATAGATTGCCATTGTTTACAACTTGAGTACCATAATTGTTTTTTGAAAGAAATATGCCAATTTTTTTTTATTAGACACATATATTTTCTATATTTAACTTTATTAATAATAATAAAAATGTTTAAGGAAATTAATGTACATGTATTTGATAGGATTTAAACGTGGAGACTTTGATCTAGTACTAAAATAATTTAATATACTATTTCATTTTATAGTTATAATTTTATAAAGTTAAATTAATAATTTTATTTATTTAAATATATTATTTTTTAATACATGTTATATGGGTGTTTATACTAAAAAAATAAATATCTTATAATCAATTAACCAAAGCTAAGATTGAAAAACACTATAGCATGTAAGTGAAAACATTATTTACTAGAATAATGGTTTCATCATTTTTTTCTTCCCAATAAAATATGTTGAACTTGTTAATGGGGTAAGATAGTCATTTTACAGGGTCCATGGGTCATTATTTATTTGTATAGGGACATATTGGTCTTTACATTTTAAAAGTAAACAATTAAACGATTGTATTACCCTTAAAGTCAAATAAAAAATAACTTATATGGAAGAGTTTATTTTTTTAAATCATTTCCAATTACCATGCATAATAAAATTACTCCACTACCCTTTGAACCAAAATTTTGAAAACTATCATCGAGAGACTTATTGGACTTTTTACCTTGTATTTTTTTTTGTAATGACCAATGTGAATGATGGTTAGTTTGGTCTTTTATGTGTATTAAAAATAATTTTAAAAAAGCTATCACTTGAAAATCATGTACCAGTGTGTGAGGGAGGGTAGTCGCATTCAAATGGCGTGTGTGACCTCCTCTGTCAGCCAAAAATGTTCGACCACCGTGATTGTAGAATTACAGAGTGGAGGAGTTTCTAATGAGGTGACACATCCATGAGGGATTTTTTCTTTCCTCCTCTCTTTTCTTTCTCATATCCTTGAGATTCGCACTGACCCGACCATATTTAAAAGGAGTCCTTCTATTTGATTTGTATTTCAATTATAGTCATCATTCTCTTAATTGCTTTTTATTTGTTTTAATTTTTTTTTTGCATTTTCTTTTGAGTCTCATCCACTGGCAAAATTCAAAGGTGTCTTATTTTCTACTTATTTTAAATTATAATTCTCATTCTTTTAATTACTCCTTTTTTATTTCAAGTTCTTTTTTATTTTTATTTTTCTTTTCGATTCATCCATTGACATCGCAGGTTTACCATGTTAACTAGGATTGGTTCGGGGCTTTGAAATTATTTTTATTTTATCTTTATGTAATTTAATTTTCATGCTAACAAAAAACATGCACCTTCTTTAATTTTATTCTTTTGTTCTTTTTGAAAAATAAAATTAAGTCAGCCAACGCTAGCGTGTTTAGGTTCTTGTATGCTCGTGGCTCTTTTTTTTTTGGTTCATTGGTTTTGTTTTATTTTTTTTTATTTTTTTCCTTCCGATTTCATCTTTTGAATTTATTTTTTTGTTAGATTTTTCAGTAAAATTTAAACAATTCTTTTGTATTTTCTATGGTGTTTTCTAATTAGAATATTATTTAATTTAGTGTATATGGCCCATTTTATTTTAGTTTTTAAAAATTTGATGTGCTTTCAACCCCTTAAATTTTTTAAAAAACTAATTGTTTCATTTTTTGCTTTTTCTTTTTTAAGTTTTTTTTTTCTTATTTGACTTGAGATATAAAACCCTCCTTTTTGTTATCTAAATTTTTTTAAAAAACAAAAATAGAGCTTTTTTATTTTATTTCAATTTCATACACCATCCTTATTTTTTTTTGGAAAAAAGAAAATTACGTGTTTAGATGAAAAATAACTTTTAAAATAAAAAAAATTTCTAAAATCAAATGGAGTTCAGAACTTGGATCTTAGATTTAGCACATTAATTCCATTTTACTTTTTCTCTTTTTTCAATTAAATTTTCTTATTTTCAAATTTGCCCATCAACGTTTTTTGTTTGTTTGTTATAAAAAAAAGGTTTATAAGTTGTCACAATCTCATATCATATTGATTATTTTTATTTTTAAAAAATAAATTTTCTTGGGGTTTTCGTGATCATATTTTTTTAATTTGATAAATTTACTACCATCGTCTAATTTTTATTGTCTTATTAAAATAAAAACATCTTATTTTACCCAGTTAGATTTATAATTCAAATTACAGAAATTCTTTTTAAAAAAAAAATATAATTTCAATACCTGAAAATTATATATAAAAAAAACCTTATAACATAACGCACGGATACACTGACTGGAATATAATAGCTTTTGATTGCATAAACAACACATATAGTAAATTCTACCTCTAGCAAGAGATTAATAAAATAGTCATCATATAAGGATACATTTATTTTATTTTATTTTATTTTTATTTTATAAGTTTTTTACTTTCTTTGATTTGACAAAATATAACCTTTTTTGGCAGTAGATTTCATATTTCATTTTATATTGTCATGGATTCTTTTATAGAAGTTTAAAGAATGTCATACTTGATTTTAAACCTCTGTTTAATTTCTTAGTCTCGAGTGCTGTTTCTATTGTGCCTCTTTTACTGTCACAAGACTAATAAAGGTTTACTTTCCTTAAATGGTCCAAATTCTGATTATATAAACTGATCATAAACTACATTTTCTATTTGCAGTCCTTGCCACCATCTTCCTGGTTATTGAACATCTTCAATAAATCTTTACTTTCATAATAAATAAATAAATTTTAATTCATTTATGAATCCAACTTCATTGGTTTGGAGCATAAATTTAAAACTCAGCCCAACCCGTGGGTTAACTCGAGGTCCGGACAACCCGGGGCCTTGGTTAGGTTCCAAATGATCAAAACCCGTGCTTGTAATTAACTTGGTCAAACCTGGATAGCCTAATGAGTCAACTTAAAACTCGGGTGACCCGGCATAACTAAGGTGAGACCTGATTTTTTTTTGATAATTTTTTAATAAACACAAAATATAAAATTAATTTGTGAATAGTTAGCCTCATATATTTTTTTACATCCTACATTCTCATAAAATGTTTCTTAACTTTTTTATTTTTCATGTGGAATAATTATATTTGTAGCGTACATCCACATGGAACTTTTTTTAATTTTTTAATGTGATATATATATATATATATTGAAATGTTTCTTTACTTTTCTACGGTGAATAGACATGGATTATTTTTTAATTTTTTTATGGGATAGCTATATATATAGACTACATATATAGCTTGCATTTCCATAAAATATTTTTTAATTTTTTCATATGAGATATTAAAACTTTAAAATATTTTTTTTCTTCAGTTGACTAGATCTTCGTCCTCTTAATTAAGTCAATCCATGAGCCACGTTTAATAAAATATTGTTTGAAGCAGTGGCGGAAGTAGAAAATAAAATTAAGAGGGGCCAAGATTTTAATTGCTTTGCTACTTAAGCTAAAATTATAAATATCATTAAGGGAGGGGCTGGAAAAACAATTCCTGGACCGGGGCCCCTACCAGCCCCCCCAACCCGTGGGTTAACTCGAGGTCCGAACGACCCGGGGCCTTGGTTAGGTTCTAAATGATCAAAACCTGTGCTTGTAATTAACTTGGTCAAACCTGGATAGCCTAATGAGTCAGCTTGAAATTCGGGTGACCCGGCATAACTAAGGTGAGACCTGATTTTTTTTTTGATATTTTTTTAATAAACACAAAATATAAAATTAATTTGTGAATAGTTAGCCTCATATATTTTTTTACATCTTACATTCTCATAAAATGTTTCTTAACTTTTTTATTTTTCATGTGGAATAATTATATTTGTAGCGTACATCCACATGGAATGTTTTTTTAATTTTTTAATGTGTGTGTCTGTATTTATATATATATATATATTGAAATGTTTCTTTACTTTTCTACATGGATTATTTTTTAATTTTTTTTATGGAATAGCTATATATATAGACTACATATATAACTTGCATTTACATAAAATATTTTTTAATTTTTTCATATAAAATATTAAAACTTTAAAATATTTTTTTTCTTTCAGTTGACTAGATCTTCGTCCTCTTAATTAAGTCAATCCATGAGCCACGTTTAATAAAATATTGTTTGAAGCAGTGGCGGAAGTAGAAAATAAAATTAAGAGGGCCAAGATTTTAATCACTTTGCTACTTAAGCTAAAATTATAAATATCATTAAGGGAGGGGCTGGAACAGGGGCCCCCCCCCCCCCC